>Ga0180732_1000018_pt1 | contig 248327 bp, 243 predicted proteins | sample KR11_01MetaG_FD_148674 | JGI IMG/M metagenome (GOLD analysis project Ga0180732, IMG submission 148674) | Groundwater microbial communities from the Olkiluoto Island deep subsurface site, Finland - KR11_0.1 MetaG | ecosystem: Environmental > Aquatic > Deep subsurface > Groundwater | place...
CAGATTTTGCAAGCACTGACGATCAAGAAACCCACCCTTCCCGCCCAGTTGACCCTTTTGTAGTGGCGCGTTTGCAGCGCACCCCTATATAGATCAACACGTTACAAATTTAAGTGGGGAACTCGGGCGGGCTCGAGCTACGGATTGCTCATGCGGTGGCCCAACCCGTCTGCAGTTGTTCTCTGATCCGCCTGGCTTCTGGCAGCCGAGCATGGTCATGCGCGGTCAACGCGGTGCTCAGGTGCACCCACGCATGAAAAACAACAGCAACAGGATTGGGACCGGGATTCCCACGAGCCAAAGCAAAATCCACCCAATCTTTCCTTCTTCTTTGTTACGCATAGCAACTTTCCTTTCTTTCAAGCCAGGAATTTTTCCTGGCTTTGTGCATTGCCTGTATGCCAAGGCTCAACCGATTTTCCCGTTGCAACTGGCGTGTGATGGCCGCCAGCGCTCAGACAGGTGCGAAGCACCGCCTAATGGACAATCTCGGTTGAATGGTCAAAGCCCCCGGTCGTAGCCAAGGGCCCGGCAACCCGCATCGGCAAGCGCCATCGCCTGTTCATCCCAGCTGTCCGATGACAGCGGTCACCCGTGAATCAGAATCACGTCTCAACCCTCGCCTCAATCCTGGATACAAAGCTCGGTTTGGTCGGCGGATGATCGCGCTGCCGCGTGCTGGGACGACGGGGCTTAGTTTTTACCGAATTTGGCTTTGGCGGCTGCCACGCAGCTGGTCTTGGCATCAGCTGTCAGGGCGTCGCATTTTTCGACGGCGACCTTGTAGTTGGCATCGCTCTTGTCATCAGCCGCCTCTTTCTTGGCTTCACCGATCTGCTTGCCCAGCTTGGCGTCCGCCAGGGCCTTGACTTCTACCGCCTTGGCTTCCTTGACGCAGACATCTTTGGGGTTGCCGGCCAGGTCGTCGCACTTCTCTTTGGCAACAGCATAGGCCGATTTGGCCTTGGCTTGCAACACCTTGGTCATGTCAGCTGCTTTGCCGGTGTAGCTGTATTCCAGCTCGGCGAGGGCCACTTTTTCCTTGGCCTTGGCTTCTTCGACGCAGACATCCTTGGCGTTGTCCTTTAATGTGGCACAAACTGCTTTGTCAGCTTTGTAGTCAGCGCTGATGCGGGTTTTTTCGGCCTTGTATTCGGGCTTGGTGAGGGTGGCAGCCTGGGCTACCGAGAAAGACAGCAGGGCCGCAACAACGAGTGAGGCTTTGAAGTTGAAAGATGTGCTCATGAAAATCCTTGGTAAGTGCCAGCAATTGAATGTTCGAGGCGGTTGCCTCTCGCCACGCACGGGCCCAATGGCCGCATGTGAGATGTGACGTGGATTGAGAATACAAAGACCCATGACGTGGGTCTGTGCGCTGGCCCACGCAGACCCGTTGATGGTTTGATAACTCGCAATCATCGTGCACACCGACATGGAATGCTGGAGGCAATCAAGCCCGCCTTGATCGCTTGGCCACGCGCCCCCACGAAGCAGATCAAGTCAGTGCGCACGTCAGCGATCCGGTCGTCAATGCCGCCCACCAGTGACAGCCATGGCAACAGCCGTGACTCAAGATGGGCAGGCCAAGGTCAATTCACGCTTACGGAAGTTCAGTCATACCCAAGACCACCGCCTTGCAGCCCAGCTGCACGACCTTCGGGATCGGTCGGCTGGCGGTGCGGTCACTGATGATGTTGCGCCCTGACATGCTCCAGCGCCTCGGCGGCACGGCTGGCAGACACGCGGGTTTGCATCTGCAAGCAAGGACTGACTGGGCCGACCGCGGCCATGCGGTCGGTGATTGAACTTAGAGAACGGCCTGTTTTGGCCCGTAGCTCTCGTCCAGAAAGCGTCAAATGCTATCTGTTTTTTGAATAGCGTTCCTTGGGGTTTTACCAATCCTCCTTCACCGCCAGCACGGCGTCTTTGCCTGCTGCTGCGCGCCCGGCCAGCCAGGCGGTCACCGTGCCGGCCAGCACCACGGCCAGGCACAAGAGCAGCAGGCGGCCCCAGGGCAGCATCAGCTCCATGGTCCAGTGAAAGCTCTGCGGGTTCACCACATGCACCAGCACCACCGACACCGCCAGCCCCAGGCCGAGCCCGGCTATGGCGCCCACGCTGGTCCAGGCGCTGCCCTCCAGGGCGACCAATTGCAGAATCTGGCGCCGCGTCAGCCCCAGGTGCGCCAACAGGCCAAACTCCTTGCGCCGCGACAGCACCTGGGCGCTGAAGCTGGCCGCCACACCGAACAGGCCAATCGCAATCGCCACGGCTTGCAGCCAGTAGGTCACGGCAAAACTGCGGTCAAAGATGCGCAGCGAGGTGGCGCGAATCTGGCTGGCGGTACCAAATTCGAGCAGCTCGCTGGTGGCGCCGTTGCGCCCCGAAATGGCGCTATCCGTAGCACCCGTAGCTGCGCCATTGGCCATGCCAACGCCCTGATCGGCCAGTGCGCGCACGGCTTGCTGCACCGCCTCGGCCGCGCCCGGTTTGTCAAGCCACAGCGCCAGGTCGTTGGCGCGCCGGTCGCCGGTGAGGCGCTCGAACACGCGCTGGTCGATCGCGATGGCACCACTTTGGCGGGCATAGTCGCGCCACACGCCTGCTACATAAAAAATAGCTGATTGCGCACTATCGACGGGGGCTAGAGCCTGAAATGATGCTGAAAGTGGGGCAAAGACCGTGCCCAGCCTGACGCCCTGCAGATCGAGCATCGCCTCGCTCACATAGATGCCAATCTGCCCGGGCGGCACCGCCAAAGCATCGCCCACCAGCGGCAGGCTGCGCGCGGGCTCCAGCAGGTCGCGCGCGATCAACGCCACCGGTGGCTGCGCCGGGTCCAGCTTGAGCGACACCAGGCGTTGCGACTGCAGCTTCTGGACCCCCGGCAGTTGCGCGACTAAGCGCACAAAATCAGGCGTGAAGTACACCGTGTCGCTGGCGCTCAAGCTTCGGGCGCTGCGAACATACAGGTCAGCGGGCAGTATGCGGTCCAGCCACACCGTCACCGATTCTCTAAAGCTCGCCACCATCACCGTTAGCGCCACCGCCAGACTGAGCGAGGCCACCACCCCGCTGACCGCCACCGCCGCCGACTCGCGTTGCCGCCGCGCGCGCTCCACCGCGAGCAATGGCAAGGTGTGACGCGCCACGCGCGGCGCCAGCCGGTCCAGCAGCACGCCAATCAGCCACGGCAGCGCCGTGATGCCGCCCAGCAGCAGCAAGCCGACCGATACATAGGCCGCCAGTGGAATGCCAAAAACGGCCGGAGCCCTCGTCAACAGGGCGCCAGAAGCTATTAAAAAAATACTGATCCAGTGGCTGTGGCGGACGCCCTGGGTGCTGTCCAGCCCTTTAAGCGTTTGTGCCGGCGGCAGGCTCTGCGCCCGCCTTGCGGGCCACCAACCGCCCACCAGCGCGGCGACCAGCCCCAAAGCGCCGTAGCCCAGCGCGGCCCAGCCGCTCCATTGCAACTGCGGTGAGCCTCCGGCAAAAAAACCGCCACCCAGGTCGCCGCCGAGCAGGCGCAGCGCCAGCGCCGCCAACGCCGTGCCCAAGGCAATGCCGGCCGCGCTGCCGACCAGGCCCAGTGCCAATGATTCCCACAACACCAGCGCCAGCCGCTTGCGTGCGCTCAGGCCCAGCACCGCCAGCAAGGCAAACTGCTGCGCGCGCTTGGCCACGCTCAAGGACAGCACCGAGAACACCAAAAATGCCCCGGTGAACAGCGCAATCAAGGCCAGCACGCTGAGGTTGACGCGGTAGGCGCGCGACAGGTCCTGCGCCTGCGTTTGCGCGTCACCGGGTGGGCTCAAGCTCAGGCCGGCCGGCCAGTCGGGCGCGGCCTGCAGCGCGCGCGCAAGCCCGAGCGCATCCACGCCCGCTTGCAGCCGCAGGTCGATGCGCGTGAGCTGGCCCTGCTTGTCAAACAGCTCTTGCGCCGCGCCAATGTCCATCACCGCCAGCGCCGCACCGCCCGCCCGCACCTTGCCCGCGACCGTGACTGTGTGCATCTGCAGGCCGCTTTGCAGGCGCAGCGTGTCGCCCTGCACGAGTTTTTGCGCGGCGGCGTTCAGGAACACCGTGTCGGGGGCAAATAGCGCCAGCCGGTCGGCGGCTTTTGAGGGCAGCGGCATCAGGTCGGGCGCCACAAAGGGAACCACCAGCGCGTCGACGCCCACCACGCGCACGGAAGCGCGGCGTCCGTCAGGTGCCAGCGCATAGCTGCCCAGCTCCAGTACCGGGCTGGCGAGTTGAACCTGAGGGTGGCGCGAGACCCCGGCAAACAAGGTTTCATCAAAACTGCCCTGCACACTGCTCAGCTCCAGGTCGGGCTGGCCATTGACCGAACGCACCGCCTGAGAAAATTCGTCCAGCGCCGAGGCGTTGATGAGTTGCACCGAAAACGCCAGCGCCACCCCCAGCATCACCGCCACTACGGCCGCCGCATTGCGCCACGGGTGCTGGCGCAGCTCTTGCCAGGAGAAGGTTTTCAGAAGGTCAAACATCATTCATACATTGAAAGGGCCAGGCTCGGATCAATTCAAGCCTGAATTGATTTTGATGGGTTCGAGATTGGGTTGGGCTTGGTTTGCCCCTGGTTTAGCCCCATTTTTGCATTCATTTTCTGGATTCACCCAAGCGTCCACCGCGGCCCGTCTATTTGCCCTGTTTCTTGACAAAGCTCAAGCGCGCGGGTGGGGTCTGCTTCCAGAATCGGCGCTAACTGATGGGCTTCTGTCCATCTTTGTATTTGTCACACGAGGCAAAAAAAGGGAGAAAAAAAATGGGTGAACGATTAACCACCGGCGAGATATGCACCCGCAACGTCAGCATCGCCTTGCGCGAAACGACCTTGCCGGGTGCAGCCCGCCTGATGCGGGAGAACCATGTTGGCTGTCTGGTGGTGGTCGATGAGGTGGCGGGTAAGCGCGTGGTGGCCGGCTTGCTGACCGACCGCGACATCGTCACGGCGGTCATCGCCGCTGACATTGACCCGGCCACGCTGCGGGTCGAAGACGTCATGAGCACGGATTTGGTCACCGCGCGCGAGGATGACTCGCTGATTGACCTGATGCACACCATGCGCCGCAAGGGCGTTCGGCGCATTCCCGTGGTGGGCGCCCAGGATGAGTTGGTCGGTTTGGTCACGCTCGACGATGTGCTCGACATCCTGGCGCAAGAACTGGGGCTGCTGGTGGCCACCATCGACAGCGAGGGCCAGCGCGAACGGCAGTTGCGCAAGTCAGCTGCCGCTTGAGCGGGCCAGGCTCGGCCAAACGCAGGTCCTTAGGCCTAGGCAGGATCGCCCAGCGCCGCCAGCACCTGCTCTGGCATGCGCCGGGGGCGCAAGCTGGTGGCCTGAACACAGCCCACCCGAATCAAGCCTGTCGCCAGCAGCGTGTCGCCGCGCCAAGCTTGTTGCTCCAGTTGCATCGACGCCTGCCGCTGCGCCACCACCTTGACAGTCACCTGGATCAGGTCGTCCAGTTTGGCTGAGGCCAGATAACGCAATTGCACTTCAGCCACCACAAAAATAGCGCCGGTTTGCGCTTGCAGGACGCTTTGCTCGATCCCGAGAGCGCGTAACCACTCGGTGCGGGCACGCTCGAAGAATTTGAGGTAATTGGCGTAAAACACCACGCCGCCAGCGTCGGTGTCTTCCCAGTAGACGCGTAGGTTGAAGGGGTTACAGCGTTCAGGCACGGTTTTCAAATTGACGGACTCGGTTTGCGGGTGGCCACAACGCCTGCACCAGCTCAAGGGGCCCCTAATGGGCCTGCGCCGTTGCGCTTTGCACGATCATGAAGATGACGGCGTTGCGCATGTCGGTGTCGCTCAGGTTGTTCAGACCTGCGCGCGCCGGCATTGACTTGTGGCCGCTGACGGCAGAGCGTGCCAGGGCTTCAACCCCGACTTGCAGACGCGGCTTCCAGGCCGCGAAATCATCGGCCCGGGGCGCGCCCGCTTTGCCGTCACCGTGGCAGTTCAGGCAGTGGCTTTGCACCAGCTGCTCTGGGTTAATGGTGCGCGGCGACGCATACGGCTTGGTGGGATCGACGGCATGGCCAAAACTGACCATGTAGGCAATGGCGCGGCTGATTTCAAGGTCGCTCAGGGCGGGTTGCCCGCCGTGGGCCGGCATGTTGCCGAGCCCTGAAATGGCGTGCTCCGCGAGCTTGCCCAAGCCCTGCTTGGCATGCTGCGTCCAGGCCCCGACGTCGCCGATCATGGGCGCGCCATCTTTGCCCGTGGCGTGGCACGCAGCGCAAACCTGTTGCACCACCTCGAGCCCGGTCTTGTCTGCCGCCATTGCGCTTGAAACTCCCAGCATCAGCACGGCAAGCATGGTGCGCGCGCTGTGGCTACGTGAACATTGATTATTCAGCATGTCGCCTCCGGTCGGTTCTGGGTGGTTACCCAATCTCGCAAATTATAGGCAGCGCAGTTTGTTTGTCTATTGATTGAACGCATCGAAGGCGCGTCGGCGCTGGCCCCATGGCGCCAACCGGGTCGCGCTGACGTCGCGGTCTGAATACTGGGCCGGCGCGTTGAGTCAAAAAATTCCGGATGGCAACGCCATGCTGGTCGCACCAGGCGGAGATGTTGGGTAATTGACAAATCAATGAGGGCGGCAGGAGTGAGATAAAGCAGATGTCAACCGACGCGCAATCAGTGGCCTGCGATCATGCCGAGCCTCAACGCGCCAAGGGGATTAATCCATCGGCCCCCAGCCGCAGTACCCGGTCAGCGCGGGTCGCTGCGGCTTGCGAATGGGTCACCAGTACCAGCGAGGCGTGCTGTTGGCGGGCCTGCTCGATCAAGGCGTCCATCACGCGGGCGGCGGTGCTGGGGTCCAGGTTGCCGGTGGGCTCGTCGGCCAGCAGCAACTTTGGGCGGTGCACCAGGGCCCGGGCAATCGCCACGCGCTGCAACTGGCCACCACTGAGCTGCTGCGGCAAGCGCGCGCCCAAGCCGTCCAGGCCGACGGCCGTCAGCATGGCTTGCACCCGGTCGTCGTCGTGCTGTCCCAGCAGCATCAGGGGCAGCGCCACGTTTTGCGCCACATCCAGATGCGGCAGCACGTGAAAGGCCTGGAAAACAAAGCCGATCTTCTCGCGCCGCAGGCGCGCCAACTGCTCATCGTTCAATTGGCTCAGATCAAGTTCGTCAAGTACGACGGACCCGCTGTCCCACTGGTCCAGCCCGGCCAGGCAATTGAGCAGGGTTGATTTGCCCACACCCGACTCGCCCACGATCGCTACAAACTCGCCATCGGGCACAGTCAACGACACGTTCGCAAACACCGGCACGTCGCCGTAGTGTTTACTCAAATTGGACACAACCAGACTCATGGATGACCTTGCAGCTTGTTGGTTAGGGATTCGAATTCACGCGCCAGCGCCAGCACCTGCGCCAGCGCATCGGGTGCGTCGCAGGCCACGACGCGGCGCTCTGGCATGGATCGCAGCCAGGTGATCTGGCGCTTGGCCAACTGGCGTGTGGCGCAGATGCCTTTGTCCGACAGCTCATGCATCGGCCACAACCCGTCCAGCGCCTGCCAGGCCTGGCGGTAGCCGACGCAGCGCATCGCGGGCAAGTCGGCGTTCAGGTCGCCGCGTGCGCGCAGCGCTCTGACTTCGTCCATGAAACCACTGGCCAGCATGGCGTCAAAGCGCAGGGCGATGCGCTGGTGCAGCCAGGCCCGGTCTTGCGGTTCGAGTGAAATCAGCAAGTGCGCATTTGTCTCAAAATTTATATCATTTCGGGCTCCAGCCCACGTCTTATCTATGTTTGTAGCTATCAATTTACTGGTATGAAAGGACGACAATGGCTGCCCTGACAGCCGGTATACCTCCAGCGCGCGGCCAATGCGTTGCGAGTCTGCCGGGTGCAGGCGCTTGGCGGTGATCGGGTCCACGTCGGCCAGTGCGGCGTGCAGCGCGGGCCAGCCTTGCTCGGCTGCCTCAAGCGCAATCGCGGCGCGCGTGGCCGGGTCAGCCTTGGGCATCGGGTCCAGACCTTCCAGAAGTGCTTTGAAATAAAGCATGGTGCCGCCCACCAGCAGCGGCAGTTTGCCGCGTGCCGTGATGTCGGCGATCAGCGCGCGCGCATCCGTCACAAACTCGGCGGCGCTGTAGGCCTGCAGCGGGTCGCGGATGTCAATCAGGTGATGCGGCACTGCCGCCAGTTCGTCGGCGCTGGGTTTGGCCGTGCCGATGTCCATGCCACGGTAGACCAGGGCCGAGTCGACGCTGATGATCTCCACCGCATGCTCGCGCGAAATCGCCAGTGCGGCAGCGGTTTTACCGGCGGCGGTGGGCCCGGCAATCGCCAGATAGCGCAATGGGCGCAGGGTGCGGTCAGTGTTCGTCATGGTGGCCTTGTCGTTGCACCAGCGTCCACGCCGCCAGCGCGATCAACACGCTCCAGAACCACACGCCCAGCGCCAGCGGCAGTACCGTGCCGTCCATGTGGGCACCAAGCCATCCGCCCATGCCAAAGGCGGCGACCATCATCAGGAATCCGTTCAACGCGGATGCCGCACCAGCCGCTTGCGGGAACGGCCCCACCGCGCCGCTCTGACTGCAGGGCTGGTGCACGCCGTGGCCGAGCATGAACAGGTACTGCGGCAGCATCAGGGACCAACCGCTCTGCAGCCCGGCCAGCGCCATGACGCCCATCAAGCTGCCCCCGCTGAGCGACAGGCCACCTGCCAGCGCCACGGCGCGGCGCACGCCAAAGCGCGCCAGCCAATAGCGGCACAAAAAAGTGCCCAGCAAATAGGCCAGGGCGTTGCTGAACATCAGCAACCCGTAGGCACTGGTGCGCCAGCCCAGCACCTGAATAAAGACAAATGAAGATGCCGCCAAAAACGTGAACAAACCCGCATAGGACGCTGCTGACAAGGCTGAAAACGCCACAAAAGTCGGGTTGCGAACAATCGTCAGCCAGGTGCGCCCCAGGGTGCCAGGCTGCAATGCCTGTGGGTTCTTCTGCGCCAGCGTCTCGGTGAAACGCCAGGCGATCAGCGCCAGGCAGAGCGCACCAAAAACGGCCAGCGCCAGCAGTGCCATGCGCCAGCTGAACCACCCTGCCAGCAGGCCACCCAATGGTGGGCTCAAGCAGGCGATCACGCCCAGCCCGCTCAAGCCCTTGGACATGACGCGCGCACCCGCAAGCGGCGTGTAAAGGTCACGCACGATGGCGCGCGCGCACATCACGCCCGCGCCCATGGCTGCGCCTTGCACCGTGCGCCAAAAAATCAACAGGGCCATGTTGGGGGCGAGCGTGCTGGCCACGGACGCGAGCACATAGGCGCTCATGCCGATCAGCAGAATAGGGCGCCGGCCAAAACGGTCCGACAGCGGCCCCCACACCAGTTGCGACAGACCGAATGCCAGCAGCAGTGCGCTGAGCGTGAGCTGTGCCTGCGCCATCGGTGCGGCAAAACCAGCGCTGAGCGCGGGCAGGGCAGGCAGGTACAAATCGGTGGTGATGGGCTGCAGCCCCAGCAGCAAGGACAACAGCACAACGACCAGGCCGGGCGGCATGGCAGTGACGACGGGTTCTGGGGCGGCGGGTTGGGCAGGCATCAGGCTAAGCGTAGCAGATCATCTTTGAGTGCTATCGATAGCGGCGCCGCAAGGGTGCGATTCAAAGTTATGTGGGCTTCAGATGAATGGTTCTTTTCCGGAGCACCCTGGTGCGTCTATTGGATCGGTGCAGACATCACGGTGGTTGTTGAATCGGCCGGGCGATACGCTTTGCTACGTGTCCCCCGCCCGCTTCGCGTGCTCCTCCTTTACCTCCGCAAAACGCATCACCCGACTGATTCTGCGGGCGGTTGGGTATGCTGGCAGGGGGAATTCAAAAGGTGCCTGCGGTGCGGTGGCGCGAATTGACGTGCGGCCTTGATTTCTTCAGCGTGCCACAACACTTTGAATCGCACCCGCGCCGGAATAAAAGGCGTGCGGCCCGGCCTGATCACGTTGCCATCCGCGCGCGGCAGCAGCGCGAACGGGCAACCCGGGTGAAAGCTAGCTCACACGGTGACAAACCACGCACAAAACGCAGTCTGCCCCCGGCTGCGTCAGTGAATTTCCAGTTTCTTTGCTTCTGTGGTGGCCTTTTTGGGCAATTCGAGCGACAACACACCGTCTTCGTACTTGGCGACGGCCTTGGCTTCATCCACGTCTTGCGCCAGGGTGAAGCTGCGCGAGACCGAACCATAGTAGCGCTCGCTGCGCAGCACTTTGCCGCCCTCGCCCTTGAATTCTTTTTCACCCTTGGTCTCGGCGTCAATTTGCACCAGATTGCCGTCAATGCGCACGTTGATGTCTTCTTTTTTTACACCGGGAAGGTCGGCGCGCACCAGGTAGGAGCCGTTCTTTTCGACCACATCGACCCGGATGTCCAGGTCGTCCAGGGTGCGGTCGCTGCGCATGGGCGCCACAAAGCGCCGCAGCATGGTGTCAAAAGGATCGGTGAGGGGGGAGGGTTCAAACAAGCGTAAGCTGGCCATAATGGTTCCTTTCTGTGGAGGGTTTGCACAAGGGTTTGTGCGTCGCGGCCGCCACGGCGCTGGCCGCAGCGCAGGCAACGAGACAAGGTTAGTCATGGCAGCGTCCGTTGGCTTGATAACTCGCAAGATTGATTTAAATAGTGGGGCGCCTGCCCCGGCGGGCGATTAGGATGGGGTGCGTTTCATGTAATACTTTGTAAGCACTTTGTGGTTGCTTCATTCACTCTCATCACTGCGACTTTTCAAGAACACCATGGCTCCCATCCAACGCATCAAGACTGACTGAAGTTGCGCATGGACACGCCTCTTTCTTTAGATACCGCACGCAAGCTCGACGTCGGCTATCGGCTGCTGTTCGAGAAAAATCCGCTGCCGATGTGGGTTTATGACGCGCAATCTCTGCGCATGCTGGCGGTCAACGAGGCCGCGCTGGCGCAGTACGGCTACAGCAAACAGGACTTTGTGGGCTTGAGCGTTCTGGACCTGCATCTGCCAGATGACGCTGCGCAAGCACAGCAGCAGCTGCAACTGGCTTGCGGGGAGTCCGTCACGCAGAAGCTGTGGCGGCACCGGCTGGCCGATGGCGAGGTGATTGACGTGGAAGTGGTAACCGAATTTGTCGAGATCGATGGCATCCAGGCGCGTCTGGCGCTGGTGCGCGACCTGACGGCGCAACGGCGTGCCGAAGAAGCGCAGCGCGAGTTGACCGAGCGCCTGACGAACACCCTCGAGAGCATCACCGACGCTTTTTTCATGGTCGATGACGATTGGTGCTTTACCTACGTGAATGCGCAGGCAGGCAAGCTGCTGCGCCGGGCACCGGGTGAATTGCTCGGGCGCAATGTCTGGCAGGAATTTCCGCAGGCGGTGGGCACCATTTTTCAGATAGAGGGTGAGCGCGCCGTGCGCGAGAAGACTGTCGTGACCTATGAGGCCGTATTTGCCCCGTATGACGAATGGCGCGAAGTGCACGCCTACCCTTCAGAGCGGGGTCTGGCGGTGTACTTCCGTGATGTCACCGAGAAACACTTGGCCGAACAGCGCTTGCGCGAGGAGCACCAGACTCTGTCTGCCGTGATGGATTCCACCACTGACGCCATCATCAGCATCAATGTTGATGGGGAGATCAGGATGTTCAGCCCCGGGGCCGAGCGCATTTTTGGCTACAGCGGCGCGCAAATGGTGGGTCAAAACATGGCGCTGCTGTTGCCCGAGCGCTACCGCGCGGCGCATCCGCAGCAGCTGCGCTCATTTGCCGATTCGCAGGCGACCAGCCACATGATGGGCATGGGGGTGGTCAAAGGCTTGCACTTTGACGGCCGGGAGCTGGACCTGGAGGGCACGCTCTCCAAGGTCAAGATCAACGACGCCCAATTGCTGATTTCGTGCCTGCGCGATGTGACCGAGCGTGCCGTCTCGCAGTGCCAGCTGCAGCAATCCAGGGCGCAACTCTCGGAGCTGACGCAGCGGCTCATGACGCAAGAAAAAACGCTGGTCAAGCAATTGGCCAAGACGCTGCATGATCAACTAGGCCAAACCTTGGCCGCGATTCGCATGTCCAACGAGACCATGCAGGCCCTGCAGCCCAAGAAGGGTAGCAGCCCCGCCTTGCAGCGGCAACAGGCGCAATTGGGCAAGCTTGTCGACCAGGCCATTCGCCAGGTCAGGCAGGCGCTGCTTGATTTGCGCCCGCCCTTGCTGGAAGATCAGGGCCTGGTTGCCGCACTCGACAATGAGCTGCGCAACCGCTCGATGACGCACCCGCAGCTTGATTTCTCAATTGACGTGCCGTGTGGGCTTGAGTCGATGCGCTGGCCGAGTGAGATTGAATACGCCGCTTTCATGGTGGCGCGCGAGGCGCTGGAAAACGCCTTGCGCCATGCCCGCGCCTCGGCCATTGCGGTGCAATTGAGCGGCACGGCGACCTTATTGCAGTTGCAGCTGGTCGACAACGGTGTCGGCATCGCGGCCGGTGCCGTGGTGCCAACAGGCCACCTCGGCATGTTTGGTATGCACGAGCGGGCGCAGGCGGTTGGGGCGAGCGTGACCGTGGGCGCGGGCGAAGACGGCGGCACCTGCGTCAGCTTCACCTGGCAGCCCGAGTCCGGCTCGAATTGGTGTCCTCTATGACCCGCATTTACCTCGTCGATGACCACCAAATCATGCGCGAAGGTTTGCGCGCCCTGCTCGAGGCCAAGGGCCACAAGGTAGTGGGCGAGTCTGCCGACCCGACCGAAGCCCTGGCCGACCTGCTGCGCCTGCGCCCCGAGGTGCTGCTGCTCGACCTGAATCTGGGCGAGCGCTCGGGCTTTGAGCTGCTGGCAGAAGTGCAGCGGCGTCACCTGCCCACGCGCTGTGTAGTGCTGACCATGTCGGCGCAGCCGCGCCACGTGGCCGAGGCGCTGCGCATGGGGGCCAGCGGCTATGTACTCAAGGGTTCGCCCGGCAGCGACCTGATCTGCGCCATTGACGCGGCTGTACACGGTAAAAAGCATCTCGGTGCCGACGTGGCCGACCTTGCGCTGCAGGTCTTCACGCTCAAAGACGAAGACCCCTTAAGCACGCTGTCTCCGCGTGAGCAACAAATCATCATCATGGTGGTCAAGGGGGCTTCAAGCTCGCAAATTGGCAGCCAGCTGCATTTGTCGCCCAAAACGGTCGCCACCTACCGCAGCCGCCTGATGGCCAAACTCGGCGTCAGTGACGTCCCGGCCCTGGTGCGGCTGGCTGTGCGTCACAAGCTGATCGATGCCGAAGAATTCGCCAGCCGCAGTCGTCGCGCTTCAGACGGTCAGTAGTGGCCCCCAGCCGCAGCGAATGTGGCTGCCCCATCGCACTCATAGTCCATGCCTGCCTGCGCAAGGCGTCTAACTCTCCCTACAGACGAGGCGTAGTGCGCTGCTTACAGTTGGTTGCAGAAGTTGGCTCAGACGCCCACCGGGCGCGGCCTCCGGCAGGAGAGTAAATCGACATGATGAATGTACAAACACTACCGAGTCCGGCTCGCTGGCATCAATCTTTCAGTCAACCCGTTCTCAAGCTTGAGAGCGACGAGCGCTGGTCCGATTTTGATGAGGTGCTCAAGCTGCTGCGCTTTGACGGCCATGTGCAGGGTCTCAATGACACCAGCTTGTTTCGGCGTCGGCGCCTGAAGGCCGGCCAGACCGCCTTGAGCATGGGGCAGGCCTTCGACGGGCTTTATGTGGTTCGGCTGGGGGCCTTGAAGACTTCCATGACGCATGTGGACGGCGCCGAGCATGTCTTGGCTTTCCCCATGAAGGGCGACCTGCTGGGTTTTGACGGCGTCTGCAAAAACAAGTACCTCAGCGAAGTTACGGCACTGACCGACTGCGATCTGATCAAAATTCCCTCGACCGAGTTGTTTTCACCGGGGCGCAGTTGCAATGACATTGAGCGCATGGCCTATTGGGCCATCAGTCGCGAGATTGTTCAGGAGCAGGCCGCCTATGCCTCCTACCATTCAACCAAATCAGAGGCACGGGTGGCGCGCTTTTTACGCATCCAGTCGGAGCGCTTCAACACCATGGGCTACTCGCCCAACCGCTTCACCTTGCCGATGACGCGCCGCGACATTGGTAACCACCTCAACGTGACGCTCGAGACAGTGAGCCGGGCTTTTTCCGCGCTCGATCATCTGGGCATCATTGCGGTGGAGCGGCGAGAAGTCAAGATCCTCTCGCTGGACGCGCTGCGTAAATTTGAGCATTAGCCATCATGGCATCGAGCAACGTTGTGCCGCTGCAAAGGGACGGGTCCAAATTTGAGTCGATTTTGGTTCCGGTGGATGGCTCTGCCCTGTCAATGGCGGCAGCAGTCAAGGCGGTGGAGTTTGCACAGCGTCTGCAGGCGCGCATCATTGCTTTCAATTCGATCCCGGTTTACCAGTACCCGGTGTATGTGGGCGGCATTCCCTTCGAGTACCCGTCGGAGGCAGATTACGAGGCGCAATGCCGCGCCATCGCAGATCGCTATCTGGGTCTGGTGGCCGACACCGGCAGTGAGCACGGCGTGCCCGTGGATACGCGGGTCGAATTCAACGGCAGCCCGGCGCAAGCGATTGTGGAGGTCGCCCAGCGCGAACGCTGCGGCATGATCTTTATGGGATCGCACGGGCGGGGCGGTCTGTCCAGCGCGTTCCTGGGCAGTGTCGCGTTCAAGACGCTGACGCAGGCCCATATTCCCGTCATGGTGGACCACCCGACGGATGAAGAAGTCGCCCGCGCGGAAGCGTTGATGCGCGAACACGCCATAGAACCCTGATCTGTGGGTCTGAAGTGTGTGGTGGCGGTGGCGGTTGCGGGGCCGGTTAGCATCGGGCCACCCGCCATCACCAGGAAAACACCTTGAGCAGAAGTGACAGAGAAGAAAACAAGTCGGTCGCACTTTATTGGGACTTCGAGAACCTGCACGCCAGCCTGTGCGAGGCGCGCTTGGGCGAGGGTGCTTACAACAAGCCCGACGGTCGCTTCAAGGCGCAGGAGCCGCTGGTGGACGTGCAGGCGATTGTGGAGCTGGCAGCCTCTTTTGGCCCGATTGCGATCAACCGCGCCTACTGCAACTGGCAGTATTTTGGCCGCTACCGCGATGCCCTGCTGCAGGGCGCGGTGGAACTGATTCAACTGTTTTCCCCCGGTGCGTCAGCAAAAAACGGCGCAGACATCAAGTTGTGCCTGGATGCGGTAGAAGACATCAGCCGCTTTGGCCATATCGGCACCATCGTGATTGTGGGCGGCGACAGTGACTTCATGCCGGTGTCACAAAAGATCAAGGCGGCCGGGCGCACGCTCATTGGCGTGGGCGCGCGCAAGTCAACCAACCGGCATTGGGCCAAGAGCTGCCACGAGTTTCGCTACTACGAAAACCTGGTGGAAGCGTCGGCCCCAAGCGATGGTTTGCAGCCGGAGCTGCCCGTGCCAACTGCACCGGCGGAGCCGCCCAATGCCGCCGCCGAGATATTCAAGCGCGCTGTTCGCCTGCTGGCCGAGACCCAGGGCGATGCCTGGGTCAACAAGGGGTCGATCTGGCACATGATCAAACGGCTCGACCCTACTTTTGACACCAAAGACCATGGCTACGCCAGCTTCTCTGCGATGGTGAAGGCGCTGGAGGCGCTGGTGGAGATTCGCAAAGGGGAGTCGGACCAGGTGCTGCGCTTGCGCTGAACGCTGGCGTGTGCTGGTGAGGGTTTCATTAATCCGCTAAAAATAGACAAGAACCGACAGGAAAATCGATGAAATTCAAGATGCCCCCAAACTCGCTGTTTGCGATTCTTCTGCGCTCGCGCTGGTGGGTCAGCTTGCTGGTGGTGGCTGCGATCGTGCTGCTGTCAGCGGCCTTGTTGCCCGGGCCTTATGTGCCGTTCGGCGTGGTGGGCGCGCTGCCGTTTCTGGTGATTGCGCTGCTGGCGGCCTGGCGCCAGCGCCACGCGCCCGATCCGGCGCGCGTGGCGGCGGTACTCGCCCAAACGGCTTCAATGTCATGGCGTGATTTCGCCGCGCTGCTGGAGGCGGCTTTTCAGCGCCAAGGTTATGGGGTCACGCGGCTTAACCAGCCCGGCGCGGATTTTCAGTTGATCAAGGGCACGCGCACCACGCTGGTCAGTGGCAAGCGCTGGAAGGCGGCCAACACCGGGGTGCAGCCGCTGCAAGCGCTCTCCAACGCCCAGAGCGCTTTGGGCGCCAGTGCCAGCACCTTCATCAGCCTGGCACCGGTGAGCGACAGCGCTCAGCGCTTGGCCAAAGCGCAGGACATCCACCTAATGAGCCTGGCTGAATTGGCGCAACTGCTTGGTCCATAGGGAGAACGCTGATGTTTGAATCAGCGAGAGGTCGGCCAAGCGAGTCGGTTTGGGCCCTAAATGCCCGATCTGGGCGGAGCTTTAAAACACTGAAAAATCTTAAGCAAATAATTGCTGTAGCCCACGTATCCATTGAGAATGTAGCTATCAAAATAATTTAAATTTAGCAGACAGCAGACAGCAGACAGCAGACAGCAGACAGCAGACAGCAGACAGCAGACAGCAGACAGCAGACAGCAGACAGCAGACAGCAGGTGGCGGGCATGTCATTGCCTGCACCGCGTGGCCGGCAACTGCTGAACAACGCGGCTGGCAAGCCATGGCTTGATTTCTAAATATGGGTTTTTTGGTCCGTTGGCTTGCTGCAAAAATTGATTTATCCATCAGAACTTTGATCCATGCGTGATGCCGGGCTGATAAGCCCTTTTTTTTTGACATTGAATTTCCTATACTGAAAATTGGCTATCAGCCGAGCGGCTCAACTGCTCGTCTGCTGTTTTGGGGTCGGTGTTAAGCCACTTGCCTGTTTGTAGGCCGGAGAACCTCCGGCAAGCGCCGTGCGAGCTTTCCTGCCGGGTGCTCCCAAGGCGCCGGGCAGGAGCTTTCATCGATTCAGTTTTTAGAGCCGGCTTGACGGCCTGCTGCAGCGCGCGCAGGTGATCGGGCTTGGAACTTGAGATCAATTGACAACTCACGGACGCACACAGCAAGATGAATACCAACAAGGCCAAATACCCCGGCATCCCCAATGTGATCCACGGCAACGGCGCGGTCGCCTACGTCATGAACCATGTCTGCAGCGGTGTAATCGGTTACCCCATCACCCCGTCGACCGAAATTGCCGAGATTTACGAGGCCTTCCGGGCCGAGGGCGGTATCAATGTCTGGGGCAAACACCCGTTTTTCTTCGGCCCGGAGGGCGAGCATTCGGCCCAAAGTGGTGCGCTGGGGGCCGCCTTGACGGGTGGGCAGTTCATTTCCAATGCCTCGTCGAGCCAGGGCATCTTGTACGCGCTTGAATCGCATTACGTGACCGTCGGCAAAAAGGTCGGTGGCTTTGTGCTGCAGGTCGCCGCGCGCGTGGTGTCCAAACATTCGCTCAACGTCATGGCCGGTCATGACGATGTTTATGCGTTGATGTCCTCGGGTTACACCATTTTGTTTGGTGCCAACCCGCAGGAAGCGGCCGACCTGGCGGCCATTTCTTACCGCGTGGCCTCGCTGTCGCTGATTCCAGTGGCCAACGCCATGGACGGATTTGCCACCAGCCACATGCTGTGTGAAGCGCTGATGCCCGAGCCCGAACTGCTGGCCGAGTATCTGGGCGACCCGGCCGGGCGCATCAAGGCGCCGACGCTGGCACAGGAAATGCTCTACGGTGCCAGAGGCCGGGTGGCCCAGTTGCAGCAGTACCTGGCGCGCCGTCAGGCGGACTTGACGCCGGAAAACTTGGCCAAATTGCAGGTCTATCTTGACACCAACGCCGCCGAAGTAGAACAAGACAACGCCGGCCAACTCGTCGCCCGGACGCTGGGCTGGCTGCCCGAAGAATTGCACGGTCAATGGCAGCGCCAGTGGGTCAACGCCTTCGAGAAAGGCACGCGCCAGTTGGTGCCCGCCCTGGTGGATGTGAACAACCCGGGGCTCACCGGCGCGGTGCAAAATCAGGCCGACTTTCAGGCCGGTGCGGTCGATCACCGCACCCACTTTGTCAACGCGGTGCCTGGCATCGTGCGCCAGGCGATGGACGAATACAGCGCATTAACCGGGCGCCAATACGCGCCGGTGCAGACCTTTATGTGTGACGATGCCGACACCGTGATGGTGGGCCTGGGCTCGGTCACGGACGACGTCGAAGCGGTGGTCAGCCACCTGCGCGGCTTGGGCCAGAAGGTGGGCCTGATCGCCATCAAAATGCTGCAGCCCTTCCCGGAAGGCGAGCTGGTCGCTGCGCTGCAAGGCAAAAAGGCGGTCACCGTGCTGGAGCGCTCGGATCAGACGGCGCTCACCGGCCTGGTGACGCAGGCCTTGTTCAAGGCGCACGAAAACGCCGTGCAGTTGCGCCACCCGGGCATCCCGGCATTGAGCGCCAGCCCGCTGCTGACCACGGCGATCTTTGGTCTGGGCGGCCATGATTTGCAGCCGCGCCATTTGATTGCGGCTTTCAAGAGCATGCAAGACGGCAAGGTGGCGCCCTTGATCTATCTGGGCTCGCAGTTCTTTTCGCAAACGGCAACGCCGCGTGTGGCTGAACTGCAGGCCCGCCTGAAGCTGGCTTACCCTGAAACCGAGCTGATGGCGCTTGAAACCGAGGCCAATCCGAAGCTGCTGCCCGATGCCGGCTTTCGGGTGCGCTTTCACTCGGTCGGCGGCTACGGCACCATTGCCTCGGGCAAGCTGCTGACCGATATCCTGGCCGGTGTGCTGGAGATGCACTCCAAGTCGGCGCCCAAATACGGCTCCGAGAAAAGCGGCGCACCGACCAACTACTACATCACCCTGAGCCCGGAGCCGGTCAAGATCACCAACGCCGAACTGGAGGATGTGGAAGTCGTCATCGCCCCGGATCACAAGGTGTTCAGTCACACCAATGCGCTGCTGGGGCTGGTCGCGGGCGGCACTTTTATTCTGCAGTCGAATGCGACAGCCGAAGAGGTCTGGCAGGAGCTGCCGGCCCAGGCGCGCAAGACCATTCGCGCGCGCAGCATCAACTTTTTCATTGTGGATGCCTTTGCCGTGGCCAAAAAGCACGCGCCAACGCCGGAGCTGGCGACCCGCATGATGGGCATCGCCTTTATCGGCGCTGTCGCCGGTCACGTCAGTCAGGTCTCCAACGGCGCCGCGCCGGAGGTGATCCTGGAGAAAGTCCGCCAGCAAATTGCCAAGAAATTTGGCGGCAAGGGCGGCGCGGTGATGGAAGGCAACATGGCGGTCATCCGCGAGGGCATTGAGGCGACGCAAAAGGTGGATTACGCGCTCGATGCGTTTGCGCGTATCGACGCCAGGCCCGCGCCAATTGCGATTCACGATGCGTCGCTGTCGGCGTCGATGTGCCAGAGCGCAGGCAGCTCAAGCTGCGCAGGCATGTTTGACCGTGAATACTACGACGACATGGTGCTCAACCCGTTCCGCGAAGGCACCATTGGCGAAGCCCCGGTGCTGCCCGGCACCGGGCTGTTCATGCCCGCGGGCAGCGCAGGCGCCAAGGACAAAGGGCTGTTTCGCCGCAGCGTGCCCGAGTTCAAGGCCGATTTGTGCACCGGCTGCATGGAGTGCGCGCTGGTCTGCCCGGACGGTGCCATTCCTAACAGCGTGCATGACATTCATGAGCTGCTGCTCACGGGCATTGGCCAACTAGAGCTCCCACCGGCCCAGCATGAGGTCATGCGCGGCCATGTCTATGCGCTGACGGAAGGCGTGCGTGAAGCGTACCGCCAGAGCAAACAAGCGCGACCGTTCCATGAGCTGGTGGCCGAGGCGGCGACCAGTCTTGAGACCGACAACGTCACCGTGCTGCGCAATTTCAGCAAGCTGATCGAGGCCTTGGCGCTCTATCCGGTGGCGCGCACGCGGCCGTTTTTTGATGCCATGGAAAAGGCCAAGCCCGGCAGCGGCGCGCTCTACGGCGTCAGCGTTGATCCGTGGAAATGCACCGGTTGCCTGGAATGTGTGGAGGTGTGCGGCCCAGGTGCCTTGGTCACCCGCGAGCAGGATGCGGCCCTGCTGCAAACCCTGCAACAGCGCTTTGATTTCCTGAGCAAGACACCCAACACGCCGGCGCGCTTTGTGGCCGATGCGATCAAGCCCGGCGGCGAGATCAAGCGCCTGCTGCTCGACCGCGCCAACTACTACAGCACCACCGGCGGCCACGGCGCCTGCCGTGGCTGTGGCGAGGTCACTGCCACCCGTCTGGTCATGGCCACCAGCCATGCCCTTGCCGACAGACGTCAGCGCGCGCATAGCCATGAGTTGGAGCGCCTCATTGACGGCATGAAGGACAAGCAAGCAACGCTGGCCGACGATGGTGCAGAGCGTCATCTACGCCTTGGCGCGCTCATCAGCACGCTGGAAAAGAGGCTTTATCTGTACGAGAGCGGCCCTACCGGCAACGGCCCGGCCGGCACGGTGGTGGCCAATTCGACCGGCTGCAGCAGTGTCTACGCCTCCACCTTTCCGTTCAACGCTTTCAAAGACCCGTGGGTCAACAGCCTGTTCCAGGACGCGCAGCCACTGGCCAAAGGCATCTTTGAGGGCATTGCAGCGCAGACCGTCGGCGACGTGCGCGCGCTGCGCCTGGCGCGGCTGGAGCTCGCCGATGCTTACGACGCGCCAACCCATGACCCTGCCTTGCGCATGTTGTCGTGGGAGCAGTTCAGTGCGGCCGAGCTCGGCCTGATGCCCACGGTGATCACCATCGGTGGCGACGGCGCCACCTACGACATCGGTTTTGGCGCGCTGTCGCGCATTTTGATGAGTGGCACGCCGCTTAAAGTTCTGGTGCTCAATACCGGCTCTTATTCCAACACCGGCGGCCAAGCTTCTACCTCGAGTTTTCTGGGGCAGGACTCTGACCTGGCGCGCTTTGGCTCTAACGCCACGGGCAAGCACGAGTCGCGCAAGGAACTCGGCCTGATCGCCGCTTTCCACTCCAATGTGTTTGTGTGCGCCACCAGCACCGCGCTGCAAGGCCACTTTCTGAAGAACACGATGGAGGCCCTGAGTTACACCGACGGGCCCGCTCTGCTGGATGTCTATACCCCTTGCCAGGGCGAGCAGGGCATTGGCGATGGTGCAGCGTCCGAGCGCTCGCGCTTGGCGGTCGAGAGCCGCATGAGCCCGGTGTTCGTGCATGACCCCCGCCGTGGTAGCACGCTGCACGACTGGTTCTCGCTCGAAGGCAACCCCGATCCGCTGCAGACCTGGGCCGCAACGACGCTGGAATACCAGGATGACGAAGGCCAGCTCAAACTGATGAGCATGGCGCTGACACCGGCACACTTTGCCTTGGGTGAAGTGCGCTTCAAGAAGCAGTTTCACAAGCTCGGCGCCGACGAGGCCAGCGCAGTGCCGGTCGAAGCTTATATTGAGCTGTCCAAGGCCGATCGTGCGGGCAAGACCGCGTTCATCTGGTCCACCGACGCCAACAAGCGCTTGGTCAAGATCGAAGTGGTCCAGGCCATCGTGGCGCTGGTTGAAGAGCGGCGCAAATACTGGCATTTGCTGCAGTTCCTGGACGGGCAGCATGTGGCCAAAATGGACGAGAGCCATCGGCTCGGCATGGCCGCCTTGCAGGCCCAGTACCTTGATTCGGTGACGCAGCGCGACAGCTCGCTCGACTCGTTTGCGCGTGCCATGTCCGAGCTGGCCGCCGCCAGCAAGGCGCCGGTTGGCAGCGCCCGGGTCATACCGATCATGGCGCAATCTGCAAGCGCTGGCAGCGCCTCGGCCAGCCCTGCCGTTGGCGCGACGACTGAAGCGCTGGTGACCTACGACATCGCTGACCAGGTCAAATGCACCGACTGCAAGACCTGCTACCAGGATTTGCCCGAGCTGTTCGAGAAAACCCGCATCGTCGTGCATGGCGAGTCGCGTGATGTGGGTCAGCTGATTGTGGGCGCCATGGAGCGCATCAAAGTCACGCCCGAGTTGCAAATCCGCATCAAGCGGGTGGCGGCCAATTGCGACGCGGAGATTATTTCGTGAGCACCGACGGCCCCAACCCAGCCAGCGGCGACGAATTGGGCCGCTACCGCAGCGCGAGCCGCACGCTTGATGCCACGCGCTCGCAAATCGACGCCCTGGAGCAAACCGAAGCGGTCGAGACATTTCATCGTCAGTTGGCGCTGTTGCGCCGTCGCCTGCTGAGCGAGCCGCAGGCCTTTCGCGACATCTTCATCGCTGACGGCAGCGAGGCCATGGTCTGGGAGTTTCAGCAAGACGAACTGGGCGCCGATTTCATGCGCACGCTGTGGGCCTTGATGCTGCGGGACGACGACACCAGCAAGGTGCTGATGCGCTTTGTCTGGAACGTGCCGCTCAAGCTTAAGCGCAAATTTGTGCGCGCCATCGACACCCATTTGTCAGACCGCTACCCGATGTTCAAGGGCCTGTCGCAAAACTGGCCGGCGGAGAATTACATTCCACCCTTTATGCGTGACGCTGTGGAGCGCTCGCAAGACTTCGGCCTGGTGAACCAAGGTTACCTGGGCTACATGAGCCAGGGCTACAGCGCGCGCGAGGTTGAGATGTTTGTCTGGCTGGAAGCGCTGCGCGACAAGCAGTGCGAAGACAAGCCCTGCGAGCTGGGTCTGCATGTGGCAGGCCAAGCCGAGCCCAAGGGCGGCTGCCCGGTCAAGATTCATATCCCGGAAATGCTGGAACTGCTGGGCACTGGGCGCTTTCGCGAAGCGATGGAACTGATCGAAAACTGCAACCCTTTGCCCAATGTGACCGGGCGCGTCTGCCCGCAGGAATTGCAGTGTCAGGGCGTTTGCACCCACAACAAGCAGCCGATCGAGATCGGCCAGATCGAGTGGTACCTGCCGCAACGCGAAAAGCTGGTCAATGCAGAGGGCATTGCGGCGCGCTTCGCCAATATTCCCGACCCCTGGGCCAAAGCCGACAAGCCGCCGGTGGCGGTGGTGGGCTCCGGACCCGCAGGGTTGATCAATGCGTACTTACTCGCCTCCGAGGGTTTCCCGGTGACGGTGTTCGAGGCCTTTCATGCCCTGGGCGGCGTGTTGCGCTACGGCATCCCTGAGTTCCGGCTACCCAACGACCTGATCGACGATGTGGTCGGCAAAATCAAACTGCTCGGCGGTAAGTTCGTCGCCAACTTTGTGGTCGGAAAAACGGCGACGCTGGAGGACCTGAAGCAAGCCGGCTTCTGGAAGATATTCATCGGCACCGGCGCCGGTCTGCCGCGTTTCATGAACGTGCCGGGCGAGCACCTGCTCAACGTCATGTCGGCCAACGAGTTTTTGACGCGCGTGAACCTGATGCAAGGCCTGCACCAGGACTACGAGACCCCGCTGCCCGAGACGCGCGGCAAACGCATCATGGTCATCGGCGGTGGCAACACGGCGATGGATGCCGCGCGCACGGCACGACGCCTGGGCGGCCTGGTCACCATCGTCTACCGCCGCACGCAGGCCGAAATGCCGGTGCGGGTCGAGGAATTGCACCATGCGTTGGAAGAAGGCATTGAACTCAAGGAACTGCGTGCGCCGCGTGAGTTTGTCGGCGACGACAAGACGCATTTTGTGACCCACAGCCTGCTGGATGTGATCGCGCTGGGCGCGCCCGATGCCTCGGGCCGGCGCAGTCCGGTCAGCACCGGCGAGTCCGAGTCGATGGCGGTGGACCTGGTCATCATGGCGCTGGGCAACACACCCAACCCGATCATCAAAGACTCCGAACCCAGCCTCAAGACCACCCAATGGGGCACCATTGATGTGGCGGCGGGCTCGCAACAGACCTCACTGGCGGGGGTGTATTCGGGTGGTGATGCAGCGCGTGGCGGCTCCACGGCGATTCGCGCCGCCGGTGACGGTCAGGCCGCCGCGCGTGAAATCGTCGGTGACATCAACCTGAGTGCGCGCGAGATCAGTGCCATGGTCAGGAGCGCTGCGCACTACACCAAAATGGGTGCGGCGCCGCAGACGATTTTGCAGAAGATTGATCTGGCCGACGGCATTGTCGAGTTCATTGTGCATTCACCGCTGGTCGCCCAGGCAGCGCAGGCCGGCCAATTCGTGCGCGTGTTGCCGTGGGACAAGGGCGAGCTCATTCCGCTCACGCTGGCGGACTGGGACGCGACAGCTGGCACCATCTGCCTGGTGGTGCAAGCCATGGGCGCCAGCAGTATCGCTATCAACCATATGAAGGTGGGCGATGCCTTTACCGGTATCGCCGGTCCGCTGGGCTTGCCCAGCGCCGTGCACCGCTATGAAGGCCAGCAGACGGTGGTGTTCACTGCCGGTGGCCTGGGCTTGCCGCCGGTCTACCCGATCATGCGGGCGCATCTGCGCCTGGGCAACCACGTCACGCTGATTGCGGGCTTTCGCAATGCCGACTTGCTGTTCTGGGTCAAGGCGGGCGAGCGCGTTAGCCAACTGCAAGCCGAGTTCCCTGATTTGCTCAACGTGATTTACACCAGCAACGACGGCAGCTTTGGCGCAAAGGGCTTTGTCACCACGCCGCTTGAAGCCATGCTCAAGGATGGGCAGACCAGCAAGGGTCGCAACATCGCCGAAGTCGTCACCATTGGCCCGCCCTTGATGATGCGCGCTGTCAGTGATATGACCAAGCCCTATGGGGTGAAGACCGTTGCCAGCCTGAACTCGATCATGGTCGATGCCACCGGCATGTGCGGCGCCTGCATGGTGCCGGTGACGATTGACGGCAAGATGGTGCGCAAGCACGCCTGCGTTGACGGCCCCGAGCTCGACAGCCACATCATCGACTGGGACAAGTTCCTGCCGCGCTTTAACCAGTTCAAGCCGCAAGAGCAGGCCAGCCGGGTCACGCACGGCTTTGCCTGAGGGTGCTGGGAGACGCTTGAATGTGTCAGCGCAGCGTCGTCCATGATGCTGCGGTCTATCAATCAGTGCCGGTCAGTCCTGAATTCTTCCTGATTACTGCATGCTGTGCGTGTGGGCCGGCCGGGTATCGAGCGCACTGAGCAAGGCCGGCGTGATGTCCCCGGCAACCCGTACTGTCCCGCCGCGCTGCTGTGCGAATTGCTCGGCTGCACGCTTGTTGGCGAAGGCCGGCAAGTTGCCATTGCGCATGGGGCCCAGTGCCGTGGAGCCGTGCACATAAAAGGCTTGCCCGGCGGGCGTCCACTGACCGGTCTCGGTGTCCGTGACATAGGTGGCCGCAATCTCGCTGGCACTGCGTCCCGGGCTATAACGCGGCACCGCGTTCAGGTAGAGGTAAAGGCTCAGCGGCGAGTCAAAAAAATGGGCGTCACCATTGCTGAAGATCAGCTGCCCCGCCCATTGCGGCGTGCGTGCCGGGTACATGCCGCAGACCGGGCAGCGCGCGTCTTTTGGAATGGCGCGCGCTGCCAGCATGGCTTGAGGCCAGGCCGGGTCATAAGCTTGCGGCGGTGCCATCACACAGATGTCGTCGGGCACGGCGCCCATCTGGTTGGGGCTGGGGCGGGTCAGCGGCAGCGCAATCAGCAGCAGCGCCGCCAAGCTCAAGGCTGCGGCGATCACAAGCGCGCGGATTCGCTGCCGACTCGTCAATCCGCCGGACATGACGGAGCGACACCGAAAAAGCAGACCCTTGCGCGTCATGGCCACAGCGCTCACATCCGTGTGTCGTGCAGGGCGCCACCGCTCAGGTCCACCATCTCGGGCTTCACGTCTTCATGGCGCAGCAATTTGCCACCATATTGCGCGATGAATTTCTCTGCATCGGGCGCTTGGGCGAAGCTGGCAATCGTCGGCCCCATGGAACCGTGGCGTTTGCTGCCCAGGACGTAAAGAGCGGTTTTGGCGTCGATCCAATGGCCACGCGGCTGCTCCCAACTGGCTTGGCCCATGTCCTGGACATAGACGGCGACCACTTTACGCACCTGCTCGGGCCGCAACAGCGTGTTGAACAGCTCGACCGTGTCGCAAAAGAAGACCGGTGCGGCTTGCCCGGCGTAAAAGATCTGCGCCTTGGGGCCAGGGTAGTCAGCCAGCAGCATGCCGTCGAGCTCGCAACTGGTGGCAGCGTCGATCTCCAGCGGCGCCAGTGCGGTGCCACTACCTGCACGTTCGCCGCAGGCGGTCAAGCCGGTGACTGCCGCGAGCGCGCCCAGCACGGCTAGGCTAAGGAGTTGGCGGCGCTCGCCGTCGGGGGTATTGATGGCCGCATCTTGGCGGCAGGAACAGGTGGTTTTCATGGTTTGAATCTCCAGCGGGCAAATAGCAAGGGCACAACAATCCAGGCCAGCATCACCGCGCCCATCAGCCAGGGTTTGGCTAAGGCGGGGGGCACTATGCTGGTCAAGCCATACAGGGTGCGAACATCTTCCAGCGAGAAGATATTGAGGATGCGAAAAACATCGGCCGGGTTCAGCAGCAGCAGCCAGGCAAAAGCGTCGCCGCCATAAGCACCTCCGGTGGCGACCAGCGCGCCCAGCAGCAGCAAGTCAAACACCAGAACGAAGAAGAACCACAGTGCAATCGCCAGGCCGGAAGCGCGAGTGCGCTCACGCGTGAGCACCGACATCAACACCGCCAGACTCAAAAAGGCCAGGCCCAGCAGCACGGAACTGATCATGAAGCCCAGATAATGATACAGCCCGGCCCAGCTGAACTGCTGGAACAAAAGCAGTGCCACCAGACCAAAGCCGGTGAGCGTCGAGAGTGTGAGTGCAGCGGCCAGCCCCAGGTACTTTCCGAGCAGCAATTCGAGCCGGGTGATCGGCAGCGCCAGCAGCAGGTCGAGCGAGCCGCGCTCGCGCTCGCCCACCACGGCGTCAAAGCCGAGCAGCAGCGCAATCAGCGGAATCAGGTAAATGACCAGGCTGACCAGACTGGCAATCGTGAATTCAATCGAACGCAGGCCGAGCTGCCCTTGCTGGGCGCCGCCAAAATAAGTGATTACGAGGGAGAACACCGTGAACACCAGCGCCACCACCAGCACCCAGCGGTTGCGCAATCGATCGCGAAACTCTTTCGCGGCCAGGGTCAGGATTTGGGTCCATTGCATTGTTTCACCTCAATCCGAAAACAAGCCTTCAGAGAAGACATTACTTGCACTCAAGTTATGTCCTCACTAAAAGCCAAAAAAAACATCTTCCAGGGACGGTTCCTGGATGTTCAAGTCCAGCAACTTCGCGCCCAGACCGCCGAGTGCGCCCAGCACGGCCATCTTGGCCTCGCGCGGGCAACTCACGCGCAGGCCTGCCTCGGTGACGTCAGCGTGCACCCCGGTGATTGCGCCCAACAGCTGCTGAGCCTGCGCGACGCTTGAGGCGGCCAGGCGCAGTGTCAAGCTTAGTGGCAGCTGCATCTGATGGCGCAGATCCTGCACGCTGCCCACCGCAGCAATTTTGCCGACCGCCATGATGGCCAGGCGGTCCACCCGCTCCTGCAACTCGGCCAGGATGTGGGAGGTGATCAGGACGGTGACACCGGCATCACGCAAGTGGCGCAGCGTGACGTAAAAGTCGCGAATGGCCTGTGGGTCAAGGCCATTGGTGGGCTCATCGAGAAACAGCACGCTGGGTTCGCCCAGCAGCGCTTGGGCGAAACCCAGGCGCTGGCGCATGCCCTTGGAATACTCGCGCAGTGGCCGCTTGGCCGCATCAAGCAGACCGACGCGCTCCAGTGTGGGTTCACATTGCGAAAAGGGTGCGCCCTTGAGCCGGGCAAAGAAGCGCAAGGTCTCCAGGCCGCTCAGGTTGTCGTACAGCACCACGTTTTCGGGCAGGTAGCCGATGTGCCTGCGCGCCGCGCGAAAGTCACGTCCGCGTACCGACGCGCCATTGACCAGGATCTCGCCGGCGCTGGGCTCTGTCAACCCGAGCATCATCTTGAACAGCGTGCTCTTGCCGGCGCCGTTGTGGCCGATCAGACCAAAGATTTCGCCGCGCTGCACGCTCAGGTCCACGCCGTCCACAGCATGCAAGGCGCCATAGTATTTTGCGACGCCGCGCGCTTCAATTGCCGGGCTCTCAAGCGCCGGGACTTTACTGGCCAGGGAAGTGCTTGCCACGCCATTGACTCCATTGTGTGTTTTGAGGATGCATGCGCGGCTTGGGGTCCACCACACTGGGCACGCGCAGCACCGGAAATTGCTGGCCCACCAGGCGCAGAGCCTGCACCGCCGGGCTGGCCAGCAGCAGTTTGATGCTGGGGTAGCGCCAGGTCAGGCGGTCCACCATGTCATTGGCCTCATAGCGCACGTCACCGATGCCGTTGGCGTCGCGATCCCAGCCGAGATAGTTGCCCCAGTGGTTGCCACTCTGGGCACCCCAGACCTCGTCGCGCGCACCGATATAGCGCACTTGCTCCCGGTTGGCAACAAAGTCATTGCCTTCCACCACGTTGCGGGTCGAGCCCGCCGCCAAATGCACACCCACCACGTTGTCCACCACCAGGTTGTTCTTGATCGTCACGTACTCGACATCGTAGATAAAAAGGCCGCGGTTGTTGCCTGCCACGACGTTGTTTTCAATCACCGAATCTTGCATGGTGCGCAGCATGATGCCGTGGTCCGAATTGCCCCAGGCCCGGTTATTGCGTACGACCTGATCACGCACCTCCATCAGCGCCAGGCCGCCGCGGTTGTAGTAGCTGTCGTTGTCTTCCCACAGGTTGTAGTAAGAGTTCATGTAATGCGTGCCGTAACGGCTGTGGTGCAGCCGGTTACCCTTGAACAGGGCGTGGTGCGACACATCGACGTAGAGCGCATCGCGCACGAAGCTGATGTTGTTGCCGATGATGCGCGCACCCTTGGTGTTGTAAAGCTGCACGCCGTTGCCGCGCTGCGAGGAGTTGTACTCGCGCTTGCCGGTGATGGTGTTGGATTCGATCAGCACGTCGTTGGCCTTCTCAATCCACAGGCCGAACAGGTTGTAGGTGAGGTCGCAGTGGCGCACCACGGCCCGATGCGCACCGGGGTAAATGTAAATACCCGAGTTCTGGTCTTTCAGGCTGTCGCCGGAATCGCGCACGATGATGCCTTCGATGACCACATCAGTCGCCGTCACGCGCACGGTGTCCCCGTGCTGGCTACCACTGAGCGTGGGGCGATTTAGGCCACGCAGCGTGAGCGCCTTGTTGATCAGGAAGTTGCCGGTGTAAAAACCGCGCTCAATCTCCACCACATCGCCGGCTTGGGCGGCTTCAATCACCTGCTGCAGCGATTCGCCCGGCTTGACGCGCAGCGTCGCCGCTGGCGCGTTTGCCAGCCAGGCTGTCAGCAGCAGGAGAAGAAGAGGGCGCAGCACAGCGTCAGATTACCAACAGACCCAGCGCCTTGAGAGCGAGGAACAGCGCGGCACCGATCAGCAGGTTCTTGAAGCCCACATAACTCAGCATGTCCATGATGCTGGCGTAGCGGTAATGAGCCTGCCACCAGGGCCCGTCCTTGACATAGCGACGCCCGGACAAGCGAATCAAGACTTCGTACACGCTCCAGCCGATCCACCAGCCGATGATCGCGCTGGCCGACAGACGCCCCGTGGCCGCAAGTGCCCAAGCCACAGTGGCGGCCAGCGCCAGCGAAAAACCTGCAATTTGCAGCGCGCGCTGCGACTTCCAGCCCTGCGCTGTCCACGGCCACAGGTGGTCGACCAACTCCAGCCAGAGCGACTTCAAGCCGCTGGCCTGCGCCTTGTAGGGGCGCGCCACCGAATCGGTGGGCATGCGCGGGTCCGGGCCGTTGGCGGCCTTGCTGCTGATTTGCGACGTCACGCCGTCCGTGACCAGGCGGATCGGAATGAAGTAGCCGTCGCGCCCGATCGGCGTGATCTCCAGCCCGTCGCGTTCACGGCGCTTGCGCTCCTTGGCCAGCGGCGGGCAACCTTTGACGTCGGTGTAGAGCACCATGCAGTCCAGGCAGTGCAGACATTCACGGTGGTCAATGCGACCGTCGGCGTCAATCGCCTGGGCGCCGCAACCGACGGCGCAGGCTTTGCAGCTGTTGCAGTCCTGCTTGCGCTTCAGGCCAAACCAGCGGAAGGTGCTGGGCATGGCCAGGGCAGCACCGAGCGGGCAGATGTATTTGCAGTAGGGGCGCTCGATGAACAGAGACAAGCCCAGAATCGCGCAGACAAACAAACCATAGGGCCAGGCCCGGTTGCTGATGCCGACCAAAAAGGTGGTTTTGAAGGGTTCGACCTCGGACAGTATTTCGGCCAGACCCATGGAGAACATCGACACCGTCAGCAGGCCAAAGAAGATGGCGTACTTCAGCCACTTGAGCCGGTCATGCCAGACGCGCGGCAATTGGCCTTGAAAGCGCTTCAGCCCGATCAGGCCACCAATTTTGTAGATCGCCTCGGACAGCGAGCCAAAGGGGCACAGCCAACCGCAAAACAGGCCGCGCCCGAATAAAAACACGGTCAGGATGATGAATATCCAGAACAGGAAGAGGAACGGGTCAGACAGAAAGAGCGACCAGGTCCAGTTGAACAGCAGCGCGTGCAGCCAGGTCAGCACCTGTGTGATGGATGGCTGCGCCATGACACCAAATCCGACAAAGCCAATGCTCAGGGCCCAGGCGCTGTACTTGAAAGCATTGACCGGCCATTTGTTTTTGTGCGTCGAGCGGCGGGTGAGCTTCTCGCGAAACGCGTACACCACAGTGACGGCGATCAGCAGCAAGGCAAAAAAAACAATGCCGACGGCGCGCGACTTCCATACCTGCACCCAGGGCGCGTCCGGTTCCACAATGACCGGTCGGCCGCCTTGCAGCAACTCAGGTGCCAGCCAATACTTGGTGCTGAAACTGGTAAAGCTGCGCTTGCCGGTGGCGGCGTCGACGCGGTTGCCCAGGAACGAGAGTTCCCAGGGATGGGCCGCCGAGAACGATTTGGTGCGGATGATAAAGATGCCCGACTCGGTGAAGCTCGGTGCCCCGGCAGCCTCCAGACCGTACAGGTTGAGGTAGTCAGTGTCGCGGAAGGTGAATAAATCGGCGCCCTGTCTGACCTGGATGCGGTCGTAGATGCCGCCGCGAACAAAGCCGGAGCCTTTGAAGGATTCGTTGCCAGCGGTGCGCACGACGAAGAGCGCGCTTTCGCCCTCTTTGAGTTGCAGGCGCAGGTTGTTCCAGCTGTTGTTGCCCAGCACACTGGCACCGACATCGGGGTGATTGAGGTCACCAAACCAAAGTTCGATGAAGGGCTCAGGGCCCCGCGCCAGACCCACTTGTTCCGGCTTGACGAGCAGTCGCTGCACGCTGCCCTGCTTGATCAGTTGCTCCCAGCTCAGGCGTTGGCCGGTCGCCGCAAAACGCGCGGACTCTCGCATGGTCGGCGCCAGAATGCCCACTTGACGCGCCACTGCCGTGCCCGACGTCATCATGACCTGGTTTTGCGCGATCACCGTGACGGTGGCGCCTGAAATCGCGTCCACGCCCAGCACGCCTTCATCGGGGCGCGACTGACCGACCTCAATTTTGTCTGCGACCGACTTGCCAATGTACTGGTTATTGAAGTTCAGCAGAGCCGATTCGGGAATGCCCAGCAGCAGGATAGGCTCGGAATGCTTGAGTACCTTCACGCCAACAAAGTGGCCTGTGAGGTCGATGCCAATGAGTGTGACCACCGGCTTGCCCGAGTAGGCCGGCGTGTCAGTGATGTCGGTGGACAGCATGACGTAGCCCAGCAATTTCTTTTTGCCAGCCTCGGGCTCGCCGTAAGCCTCAACATAAGGCGGTTGGCCCATGCGTTCGGAAAAGCTCCTGGCGCCCGGGAACACGTCGGTACACGGCACCAGTGCGCACAAATCTTTGGCGCTATTGAGTTCCGGCGATAGCTCGACGTTGTAGGCGCCGCTGGCCGCGCGCGCGCCCGTCGCTGCCGTGAGCAGCATCAAAAAAAGAGCGACCAGGCAGAGTACTACGTTGGTCGCCAAACGTTTGCAGTGCAAATCCATATTTCGTTCTTACCAGGTAAACGCCGCTGATGGGGCGGCGCTTGAAGGGCGGCGGCGGGGCTCGAGTCCGCGCGCCACCCCAAATTCAAAGCCTGCGGATCAGGCCTCGACGATCATGCGCGTGCGCATTTCCAAGTGCAGCGCATGGCAGAAGTGGGTGCAGTAGCACCAGTAGACGCCTGGCTTGTCGGCGATGAAAGTCACCGAGACTGTTTCCAGTGGGTTGACGATGAAGTTGACGTTGTACTTCGGGATCGCAAAGCCGTGCGTCAGGTCTTCGATCTTGTCCAGGTTGGTCAGGATCAGCGTAACTTCGTCGCCCTTCTTGAGCTTGAACTCGCGCAGGCTGAAAGCGGGGGCCTGCGAGGTCAGTCTGACGGTGACCTTCTTGCCGTTGCGGACCACGCCGGAGTCCTTCGGGTCCTTCGTCGCCAGCGGGAACTCGTCCAGCGTGTAGACCTGTTTCGGGCGCACCAGATCGCGCTTGAAGATGATGAAGTCATGCGGCTCGCCGCGCACCGGGTGATCGGCCAGCAAGACCATCTTCTCTCCCGAAATATCGATCAGCTGCTCGTTTTCCGGGTGTAGCGGGCCGACCGGCAGGAAACGATCCTTGGAAAACTTGCAGCCCACCGCCAGGTACTTGCCATCGGCAGCCCGGGTTTCGGATTGTGAAGCGTTCACGTGGCCTGGTTGGTATTGCACGTCCAGGCGGTCGACTACATATTTGGCGGTCTTGTCACCGGCGTGGAACTTGATGGCGGCTTCCACATTCCACTTCACCATCTGGCTGTCCAGGAACAGGGTGGTGTAGGCGTTGCCGCGACCGTCAAAGGCGGTATGTAAAGGGCCCAGGCCCACCTCGACTTCGGCCACAACGGCAGCGTCGAGTTTTTCCAGCTTTCCATCGAACCAGTCCAGCACCTTGGCCAGTTCGATCACCGTGACGGTGGGGGAGAGCTTGCCGGCGCAGATGAAATATTTCGCGTCGGGGCTGGCATTGACACCGTGCGGATTTTTCGGCACCGACACATAGGCGGTGAGCGCGGTCTTGGGGTCCTTGTTGCCCTCGTGGGTGCCATCGACGACCGGCACTTTGGAGTCGCCGTAGGTCTTGAATTTACCGGCCTTCACGGCTTCTTCAATGCGGGCCACATTGAAGAACAAGCAGGCGTCGCGCTCGGCGGACATCATGTCCTCGTACTTGACACCCATCTCGGTGTTGTACTGGTTGACCGCGGCCAGCTTGCCATCATAGGAGGTGGCAGTCAGGTCGCAGTTGCCGTCGATCAGAACCTGCCAGCGCACCTCCATGCTCTCGGCATCCACGCAAGTGAACAGCGAGTGGTATTTTTCGGGCTTGTCCGCGTCGGCCGCAGTGTTGGGCAAGGGAATAGCGAACTCAGCGCCGCAGAACACACGCGTGGTGTAGTTGATGGCCGGATCGACCGGGTCGGCCTTGTCCGGGAAGATGCCATGGAAGCCCTGGATGTTGGGAATCTCGGTGATTTTGTCGCAGGTGAAGTAGTCCAGACGGATGCGGGCGATGCGGCTGTTGATCTTGTCGTTGATCCAGGCGTAGCGGCCGTCGTAGTTGCCGTCCTTGTAGGAGGCATGCGTGTGGTGACTGTCAGCCACCGTGTACTTCAGGCTGCCGTCGGCCTTGGTTCCCATGATCTTCTTGGATTCATTGGTGATGCCCCAGCCCACCAGCGCGTCCGGCACAAAACAGGGAATGCGGTGGAGTTCGCGTCCTGAAGGCAGACCCAACACACGCATATCGCCGGTGTGACCACCGCTCCACAAGCCGTAATAAGTGTCCAACTCACCCGGCTTCAAGTGGGTTGCATTGGCACTGGCGTGTCCACCTTCGGCCGGCGCTGAGGCGGCGGGTGCCACAGGCGCTGTGGCGCTGGTGGGCTTGTCGGTACAAGCCACCACGCCGCCCAGGCTGACCAGCGCAGCGGTGTTGATGAACTTGCGTCGACCCATGATCTGGGAAGTCTCGGGCTTGGGCTGTTGCTCTTGCGTCATGTTGAAATCCTCGTTGGTTTATGGAAATCTTCAGTTAAAAGGTGCTGGGAACCGGCTCAATTCTTTAACTTGCCATGGTGAAGGAATGCGGCTTGGACCTGTTTGAGCATCATCAACAAAGCAAAAAAGATTTGATGTGCATATAATACATCTTTAACTTGTCGGGTTTTTTTCCTGACTAAGAAAAAGTTCAAAAGATTCCTTCACAATAATCCTCATTCTATTTTTCTGAGATAAACCATGAATAAAACCACCCTCTTGTTGGCTTCCTTGAGCTTGGCGCTGCTGTCCGCCTGCGGACAAAAAGACACTCCTGCGCCCGCTGGCGAACCGGCCCCCGTTGCTGCGCCAGCACCGGCGCCAGCGCCTGCGGCACCGGTCGTGGCCGAAAACACGGTCGGCAAATCGGTCTATGGCAAGGTCTGTGCCATGTGCCACGCGGTTGGCGCGGCGGGTGCGCCCAAGCCGGGCGACAAGACTGACTGGGCCCCACGCATCGCCCAAGGCAACGACACGCTGTATAAGCACGCGATTGAGGGCTTTACCGGCGCCAAAGGCATGATGCCCGCGCGCGGTGCCAATGCCACGCTGAGCGATGACGAAGTCAAGGCCGCCGTCGATTACATGGCAGATCAGGCGCGCTGACCCGTTTGAAGGCGTGATCATGACTTCTCATACGCCTGATCGCATTCAACTCGGACGGCGTCGGCTCGCCTTCGCCTTGCCGCTGCTGGCCTGCGGCTTGGTGGTGCCCTCGGTGCAGGCCAGGGCTGATGTTCATCAGACCGCGCAAATCTTGATGGGCACACGGGTTGACCTGACGCTGCAGGGCAATGAAAGCGCCGCCTTGGTCGAGGCGGCAAAGGCGGCATTCACCGAGATGAACCGGTTGGCCGACATGATGAGCCGCTACCGTGTGGCTAACGCACTTAACGCCATCAACCTGATGGCGGGTCTGCAACCGGTGCCGGTACCACCGGAGTTGCTGCGTGTGCTGTTGATGGCGCGCCAGGCGGGACAAGCCAGTGGCGGTGCTTTTGATGCCACGGTCGGGTCTTTGCGCGGCTGGGATTTCAGCCCCGAGCATCCGTCCATCCCCTCAAAGCAGCAGATCGCAGCGCAATTGCGGCTTGTTGATCAAAAGGCAGGCCTGGTCATCAATGAACATGCGGGCACGGCCTATCTGACCCAAAGAGGCATGCTGTTGGATCTGGGCGGCGTCGCCAAACTGCCCATCCTTCAGGCGGGCCTGAGGCAACTGCAGAGCCGCGGTGTCGTTAACGCGATGATCAACGGCGGTGGCGACGTGCTGGCGATGGGCCGGTTGAATGGCCGCCCCTGGCGCGTGGGTCTGCGTGACCCGCGTCAACCCAGCCAATTGTTGGGTGCGGTGTCGTTGACCCAGGGTTTTGTCGCGGCCTCCGGCGATTACGAACGTTTCTTGATGCAAGGTGGCAAGCGCTTGCATCACATTCTTGATCCCAAGACGGGCTACCCCAGCACCGGTCCCCACGGCGTGACCTTGATCAGCGAGCAACTCGAACTCATCAATGGGCTGGGCGCGGCCCTGATGGTGGCGGGCGGCGATGCGGGGCGAAGCCGCGTCGCCAACACGCCTGGACTCGACGCCTTGATCGTCGATGCTGACAGCAGCCTCTGGCTGTCGCCCGGCATGGCGCAGCGGCTCAAGCACGCCTGACGCGGCACGACAAACAGCCGAGCTGGGCGAGCCGGCAGTGCCCGGCACGGTCGGCAGGTGGGCTAAGGACATGCTGGCTGAGGGGGCGCCACCCCGGGCACCCTTTGATGTGCTTGGCTTGGGGATTTGTCAGCGTCGCGATGACGACACTGCAATCCCACCGACGATCATGATGAACGCGAGCGCGTGGTACAGGTGCGGCACCTCGCCCAAGAACGCGCTCGACAACACCGCGGTGAATAGGGGCGTCAGGTTGACAAAAAATCCCGCGACCGAGGGTCCGACTCGGGTGACGCCAGCGCCGTAACAGCGGTAGGCCAGGACCGCCGGGCCGACGGCAATGAACAGCAGCGCGCCGACCAAAAGCCAACTCCATTGCAGCCGCCCCAAGCCCAAGGACCACTCGGCGCCCGCAAACAAGCCCGACCAGACCAGACCAAATGCCACTTGCGCCAGCAAAAAGGCTGACCAGTCGCGCCGAATGTCGGGCGATTCGGTCGTGGGATGTGCCAGCATCCAGCTGTAATAAGCCCACGCCGCTGAAGCCAGCAAAATGTACAGGTCACCGGCGACCAGGCGCACCTGCAGCAAGACCTCAAGCTCGCCCCGGCTGAGCACCAGCAACACGCCGCTGATGGACAGCGCTGCCCCCAGCCATTGTTTGCCGGAAATGGGCATGCCAAAGAAAACACGACCAATCAGCAGCATCCACACCGGCGTGATCGAGCCCACCAGCGTCACGTTGATCGGGGCCGAGGTATTCAAGGCCAGATACAGCAGGGCGTTATAGCCGCCAATACTGAGCAAGGACAGGCCGGCAAAGCGCTGCCAGCTCGGCCACAAGGCGCTTGAGCGGCGCAGCACCGGCGCTGCCAATGGCAGCAGCAGCATGAAAGCAATGGCCCAGCGCAACAGGTTGAGCGTCATGGGCGAGGCCAATGGCGCCATCAGGCGTCCGACCACGGCGTTACCGGCCCACAGAATGGGCGGCAGCGTCAGCAGCACAATGGTGCTGGGCGTGAGCCGCGGATGTGTCAAGGCAGGGCCCGTTCTGAGACCAACAGAACGCCAACCAGCCATGCCAATGCCCGGCGCAGCAGGCGCGCCATCAAATGGGTGCAGAGTGACAAGGGAAGCTGTGACATGGCAGGCGAAGACAATGGCCCGATTTTGGCAGCAATTTGTCTGCGTTCATGGCCGATGATGCCGGGTAAATGGCCTATCCGCCAGGCGTTCTCGATTCATGGCAACATGCTGGCGCCTACCTATTTTCCGGAGACCCGATATGAGCCCCATTCCTTCCCGCGCCGTCCGCATTGACCAACATGGCGGTCCCGAGCAACTCAAAATGGTGAACGTCACCGTGGGCGAGCCCGGCCCAGGTGAAATTCGCATCCGTCATCACGCGGTCGGCCTGAACTTCATTGACGTTTACCAGCGCAGCGGCCTGTACGCCTTGCCGATGCCGTTGCAACTGGGCATGGAAGCGGCCGGCGTGGTGGAGGCGGTGGGCGCAGGTGTGACGCACCTCAAGGTGGGCGACCGCGCTGCTTACGCCTCGCAGCCGCCGGGCAGCTACTGCGACCTGCGGGTCATGCCGGCCAAGTGTGTGTGCCAGCTGCCCGATGCGATCTCTTTTGACACCGGCGCGGCCATGATGCTCAAGGGCTTGACGGCGCAGTACCTGCTCAAGCGCACCCAGCCCCAGGGTGGCCTGCAGGCCGGCGATTTTGTGCTGTTTCACGCTGCAGCCGGTGGCGTCGGCCTGGTCGCCTGCCAGTGGGCCAAAGCCATGGGCCTGCAACTGATCGGCACGGCGGGGTCGGATGCCAAATGCGCGCTGGCCAAGGCACATGGGGCCGCTTATGTCATCAACTACGCCACAGAAGACTTTTTGACGCGGGTGAAAGAAATCACCGCGGGCCAAGGCGTCAAGGTGGTGTACGACTCGGTCGGCAAAGACACCTGGGACAAGTCGCTCGATTGCCTGGCACCCTTTGGCTTGATGGCCAGCTTTGGCAATGCCTCGGGGCCGGTGGCGCCGTTTTCTCCCGCCATTCTGGGGACCAAAGGCTCGCTCTATGTCACGCGCCAGACCTTGTTCACCCACATTGCCACGCGGGAAAGCACGCAGGCCATGGCTGATGATCTGTTCGCCGCGGTGACTGGCGGCCACCTCAGCATCCGCATCGACCAGCGCTACAAGCTCGAAGACGTGCAGCAGGCGCACCGCGATCTGGAAGCGCGCAAGACCACCGGCTGCAGCATCTTGACGCTGTGATGTTTTTTGGATAAAACGGGGCTCTAGCCCTCGTTGAATAAGCGTGGTGTGCTACTAAAAATAGAGTTAGGAGGCGTTGGACAAAGCCGATCAGCGCTCGCGTCGCACGCGCAGCAGTTCGTCCAGGATCAGGCAGGCCGCGCCGATGGTGATGGCGCTGTCGGCCACGTTGAACGCCGGGAAATGCCATGTGCCCCAGTGAAAGTCCAGAAAGTCCACCACGTAGCCATAGAGCACGCGGTCGATCACATTGCCCACGGCACCGCCCAGAATGCAGGCCATGGCAAAGGCAAACAGCTTTTGTCCGGAATGCGATTTGAGCAGCCACAAAATCAGGCCCGCGGCCAGCACGCCGATGACGGTAAAGAACCAGCGCTGCCAACCGCCCGCACCGGCCAGAAAGGAAAACGCCGCGCCGCTGTTATGCACCCGCACCACGTTGAAGAAGCTGGTGACGTAGGTGCTGTCACCCAGCTGGTAGAACCCCAGAATCATGACCTTGGTGAACTGGTCCGCCATCAAGATGATGGTGGCCAGGCCCAGCCACTGCATCATGCTGGCCTGGCTGCTGGAGCCCATCGAGAAAGTGCGGCGCGCCATCAGGCAAAGCCCCGCTCTTCGCCAACGCCGTACAGGTTGCTGATGCAGCGCCCGCACAGTGTCGGGTGGGTGTTGTCGTGGCCGATGTCGTCAACGTAATGCCAGCAGCGCTCACACTTTATGTCATTTGAGGCTCTAGCCCTTATGGATAGGGCGTCACCAGCTATTAATTCAATAGCTGACGTGATGAAGACGAATTTCAGGTCGCGGTCCAGGCTGAGCAGCAGCGCGTAATCGTCGGTCGTGACGGTGAGCGCCACGTTGGCTTGCAGTGATGAGCCGACCTGGCCCTCTGCGCGCAGGGTCTCGATCTCTTTGTTCACGGCGTCGCGCAGTTCGCGGATGCGCGTCCATTTGGCCAGCAAGGCAGCATCCAGCGCTGGTAGCGCCACGTAGCCGTCCATGAAGATCGATTCTTTCGTCGCCTGCGGCGTCTTGCCCGCCGCACCCAACACCGCCCACGCCTCTTCAGCGGTGAAGCTCAGGAACGGCGCCATCCAGCGCAGCATGGCATGCAGGATCTGCCACAGCGCGGTCTGCGCGCTGCGCCGCGCGAGGGACTTGGGCGCGGTGGTGTACAGGCGGTCTTTCAGCACGTCGAGGTAAAACGAGCCCAGGTCTTCCGAGCAATAAATCTGCAGCTTGGCCACCACCGGGTGAAATTCATAGACCTCGTAATGCGCCAGGATATCCAACTGCAATTGGGCGGCGCGGCTCAGGGCGTAGCGGTCAATCTCCAACATCTGGTCCAGCGCAACGGCGTCCACAGCCGGGTCAAAGTCGCTCACATTGGCCAGCAGGAATTTGAGCGTGTTGCGGATGCGGCGGTAGGTGTCGACCACGCGCGCCAGAATCTTGTCGTCCCCGGCAATGTCGCCCGAATAGTCGCTGGCGGCCACCCACAGGCGGATGATTTCGGCCCCTAACTTCTTCGAGGTTTCTTGCGGGTCCACGCCGTTGCCAGCGCTTTTGCTCATCTTGTGGCCCTTGCTGTCCACCGTGAAGCCGTGCGTCAGGATACCCTTGTAGGGCGCGCGGCCGTACATGGCGCAAGCGGTCAGCAGACTGGAATGGAACCAGCCGCGGTGCTGGTCGTGGCCTTCCAGATACAAGTCCGTTTCCGGTCCATCCGCATGGCCGGCGCCGGGGTGTGAACCCTTGAGCACGGTAGTGTGGGTGGTGCCGGAGTCAAACCAGACTTCCAGAATGTCGCTGCTCTTGGTATAGCTGGGTGCGTCAAGCGCACAGTCCACTTGGCCCAGGATTTCTTCGGTACTGGCCTTGCTCCAGGCCTCAATGCCACCGAGTTCCACCATGCTGGCGGCAATGTCCAGAATCTCCATGGTTTTGGGGTGCAAGTCGCCGCTGTCTTTGTGCAGAAAGAAGGGCAGCGGCACGCCCCAGCTGCGCTGTCTGGAAATGCACCAGTCGGGCCGACCGGCAATCATGTCGCGTAGGCGGGTCTTGCCGTTTTCCGGGTAAAACGCGGTTTGCTCGATCGCGTCCAGCGCAATTTTGCGCAGGGATTGGGGCGCCTTGTCTTTAGTGAAAACCCCTTCGCCCTCGTCCATGCGAATGAACCATTGGGCCGCAGCGCGGTAGATCACCGGCGTCTTGTGGCGCCAGCAATGCGGGTAGCTGTGGGTGATGTTCTCGGTGGCGAACAGGCGACCGGCCTCACGCAGCGCATCGATGATGACGGGGCAGGCTTTCCAGATGTGCTGGTTTCCAAACAGGGGCAGCTCGGGCGCATAGACGCCGTTGCCCTGCACCGGGTTCAGGATGGCATCGATGGCCATGCCATGTGCCACGCAGCTGTTGAAATCCTCCACCCCATAGGCAGGTGACGAATGCACGATGCCGGTGCCGTCTTCGGCGCTGACGTACTCCGCCAGGTACACCGGGCTGAAGCGGTCATAACCGGCATCGACGTGTGCCAGCGGATGCTTGAAGTTGATGCCGGCCAGGGCCTTGCCGTTGGCCGTGGCCAGCACCGTACCGGTCAGGCCAAAGCGTTCCAGGCATTTGGTCACCAGGTCTTGCGCCAGCACCAGCAGGCCGCGTTCGGTGTCGACCAGCGCGTAGGTCAATTCAGGGTGGGCGTTGAGTGCCTGGTTGGCGGGGATGGTCCAGGCAGTGGTGGTCCAGATGACGGCAAAGGCGTCTTTGGTCAGCGCATCCAGACCAAAGGCGGTGGCCAGCTTGGCCGGCTCGGCGCACAAAAAACCCACATCCAATGTCTGCGACTTCTTGTCGGCGTATTCGATCTCGAATTCGGCCAAGCTGGAGCCGCAGTCAAAACACCAGTACACGGGTTTAAGGCCGCGGTAGACAAAGCCACGTTCCACCACACGTTTGAAAGCGCGGATTTCATCGGCTTCGTTTTTGAAGTCCATCGTGCGGTAGGGGTGGTCCCAGTCGCCCAGCACGCCCAGGCGCTTGAAGTCTTCGCGTTGCAGGTCAATTTGCTCGGTGGCGTAGGCACGGCTCTTGGCCTGCATGTCGTCACGCGCGAGCTTGCGGCCAAACTTCTTCTCGATCGCGTTCTCGATCGGCAGGCCGTGGCAGTCCCAGCCGGGAATGTAAGCGGCGTCCATGCCTTTGAGTTGGCGCGCCTTGACGATCATGTCTTTCAGAATCTTGTTGACCGCGTGGCCCATGTGGATCTGGCCGTTGGCGTAGGGCGGGCCGTCGTGCAGCACAAATTTGGGCGCGCCGCAGCGCGCCGCGCGCAGCTTCTGGTAGACGCCTTGGTCTTCCCATTGCTTGACCCAGACCGGCTCGCGCTTGGGCAGGTCGCCGCGCATCGGGAACGGGGTGTCGGGCAGGTTCAGGGTGCTGCGGTAATCGGGCTTGGGGGTGTTGGTGGTCATGGTGGCGCTATTTTGAAAAGTACGCTCGCGCATCAAGGCAATCCTGTCGGATGCCAGCGGTGAGGGCGTCCAGAGAGTCGTACTTCAGCTCGTCGTGCAGTTTATGGAGAAGTTCTACCCGGATAATTTTACCGTAGGCCCCCTCGGGGCCCAGGGCGTCGGGCCAGTCCAGGCAATGGGTTTCCAGCAGCACCCGGCCCCCATTTACATCGCGCGGGTCCAGTGACGGGCGAATGCCCATGTTCGCCACGCCCGCCAGCGGCGCCGGGCTCAGGCCATGTACGAGCACCACAAAAATGCCGCTGGCGGCAGGCTTCCAGTGGGCAAAGCGCAGGTTCAGGGTTCTGAAGCCCAAATCCCGCCCGAGTTTGCGGCCATGCACCACATGGCCCGAGATACGGTAGGGGCGCCCCAGCAGGCGCGCCACATCCTGCAAGCGGCCTTGGCCGAGCGCGTCGCGCACCGCCGAACTCGACACCCGCAGGCCATGCACCTCGTAGCTGTTCATGCGCGCCACGTCAAAGCCTTGGGCCATGCCGGCGGCATCGAGCAGGGCGTAGTCGCCCGCGCGCTTGGCACCAAAGCGAAAGTCATCGCCCACCAGAACATACCTGGCGCCCAGTCCCTGGAGCAGCACCTCGTCGATAAAGGCCTGCGGCGACAGCGCTGCCAGGCGCGCGTCAAAGGGCAGGATCACGGCCTGGTCAACGCCGCTCAAGGCCAGGTCGGCCAGTTTGTCGCGCAGGGTGCCAATGCGCGCTGGCGCCAATTCAGGTTTGTGGCTGGCGGCGGCAAAGTAGTCGCGGGGATGGGGCTCGAAGGTCATGGCGCAACTGGGCACGCCGCGTTGCTGGGCCTCGCCCTTGAGCAGCGCAAGCATGGCCTGGTGGCCGCGATGCACGCCGTCGAAATTGCCGATCGTCAGGGCGCAGGACTGGGCCACGTCGGGATGGTGAAAACCGCGGAAAACCTTCATTGGGACGTTATATTTTTAATAGCAACCTGCGCACATTGCTCAAGCGCTGGCAGTCGATTGGACACATAAAGAGGGTATATTGTGTCTCAGCGGCTCAGTCGGGATTTTTTGAGCTGCCAGCGACAGTTGCATTTCGTGTCAATGGATTTTTCCAGGAGGCGTGTTTTGAAAGTCTTGAAGCTGTCAGCCCAAGGGCTGCCCCAATCGTGGATTTCGCTGGAGCAGGCGGTGATTCATTACGCCGCCGCCGAAGTGCGCTGGGAAATGGGCGCGCAAGTGGCTGTGTTCCATGGGGGCCACAACGCTTTGAGCGGTGCGCAGTCCATCATCATGGTCAACAGCATCATTGGCACCAAGGGCGTGCCCAGCATCAATCCATTCAAGCTCAAGCCGGGCCTGACCAACGCCAAGTTGTTTGCGCGGGATCGGCAGCTTTGCGCCTACTGTGGTGAACAGTTTGGTGAAGAAATGCTGACGCGCGAGCACATCATCCCGTTCGCGCAAAACGGCATCGACACCTGGATGAATGTGGTCACCGCATGCCGCGCCTGTAACCACCGCAAGAGCCACCGTACCCCTGAGCAGGCGGGCATGCCGCTGCTTTACACGCCCTATGTGCCCAGCCTCTGGGAAGATTTCATTCTGCGTAATCACCGCATTTTGGCTGATCAGATGGAGTTTTTGATGGCACACGTGCCCAAATCCTCGCGGCTGCTGGTCTGAGGCCTTGGCCGGTCTTTGGTTGTGTACCTTGGGCTTCGGACCTTATCGATCAGGCCTCAGCCTGACAGGGAGGAATATATGAGCTTTGAACAAGTCAATTGGCGTCTGGTGCCCTTGGGCCTGATGCTGGGCGGCACGTGCTTGACTGCTGCGGCAGCGGCTGCGCTGGACCCGCCTGCACTGCCTAAGTCGGCGGCACCTGCCAGCGCGCAGCCTCTGCTCATGCACGCCAAATGGTGGCAAGCCGGGCAGGCACCCAGCGCTTTTCTGGTCAGTGAAAAGCTCGATGGCGTGCGGGCTCATTGGGACGGCCAAACCCTGCGCTTTCGCAGTGGGCGTTTGATTGCCGCACCTGCCTGGTTCACGGCCAGCCTGCCCAAGACCGCGTTGGACGGTGAGTTGTGGCTGGGGCGAGGCCGCTTTGATGAACTTTCCGGCATCGTGCGCCACCTGGTTCCAGTCGATGCGGACTGGCGTTCCGTGCGCTACATGGTTTTCGACTTGCCCGGCAGCGCCGAGACCTTTTCCAAGCGTGCCGAACAAATTAAGCAGGCGCTGCTGCAGGCGCCCCAGCCGTGGCTGCAGGTGGTGGCCCAGCAACGCGTGCCCGATGCCGCTGCGCTGCAAAACTTGCTGGTGCAAACGGTGAAGGACGGCGGCGAAGGCCTGGTCATGCACCGCGCTAACGCACTCTGGTCGCCCGGACGCAGCGACGCACTGCTCAAACTCAAGCCCACGCCCGACGAGGAAGCGCGTGTGGTGGCGCACTTGCCCGGCAAAGGTCGCCATCAAGGTCGCATGGGGGCCCTGCTGCTGGAGATGCCCAATGGACAGCGTTTTGCTCTGGGGACTGGTTTCACCGACTTGCAGCGCGCTGACCCGCCCGCGCTGGGTACTTGGGTGACTTACCGCTACCGTGACCGTACACCCCGGGGATTGCCCAAGTTTGCTTCGTTTCTCAGGGTGCGGTCGGTGGAGTAGGCCGCGTGGCATCATGCGCAGGGCTCTGCGGGGCGAGCGGGCAGTTCTACACCCTTACAATTCCTCTCTCACCGGGGGTGCCCGTCGCAAGGCGGGCTGAGAAATACCCCACTCACCTGATCTGGATCATGCCAGCGTAGGGAGCGTGAAGCCTATAGGTCTGCTGGCCAGCATCTGCCGGCCCTGCCTTTGGCCCAGCGCTTGTTGTGCTGGCGCACTGAAAGGCTTTGCCATGAACCGTCGTCTTTTTACTTTCGCTGCCACTGCGCTGACAGCTCTGTCCGTGTCAAGCCACGCCCTTGCGGCCGATGAACTGCGCGTGATGGTGCACAGCTCCTTTTCACTGCCCAAGCCTCTGTTGGCGCAGTTTGAGTCGCAAAACGGTATCAAGCTTGCCATCATCAAGGGCGGTGATGCGGGTGAAATGCTCAACAAGCTGATTTTGACCCGCGCCCAACCCATCGCCGACGTGGTGTTTGGCATCGACAACACGCTGGTGGGCAAGGCGTTGGCTGCCGGCGTGCTGGAGCCTGCGCTGCCCCAGGTGCAAGACGCACCCGATGCCAATCTGGGGGCTGCGCTGGCAGCCGTTGACTATGGCTTTGTGACCTTGAATTACGACAAAGCGGCCGTGGCCAAGAGCGGCATGGCTTTGCCGAAAACCTTGCTGGATTTGACGCTGCCCGCTTACAAGGGCTGGTTGGTCACACCCAACCCCGCCACCAGCAGTACCGGCTACGCCTTCATGTTGGCCACCATTTCTGCCATGGGCGAAGAGCCCGCTTTTGCCTGGTGGGCGCAGATGCGCGGCAATGGCCTCAAGGTGGTCAAGGGCTGGAGCGAGGCCTATTACACCGACTTTGCACGCAACAAGGGTGGCTACCCGCTGGTGGTGAGCTATGCCACCAGCCCGGCCGCCGAGGTGTTTTACAGCAAAGAAAAAATACTAGAGTCACCCACTGCCAGTCTGAACCTCAAAGGCGGTGTCTTTCGCCAGGTGGAAGGTGTGGGACTGGTCAAAGGCGGTGGCCAGCGCGCGGCCGGGCTGAAGTTTGTGGACTTCATGCGCTCGGCCCCGGTGCAAGAGGCGCTGCAAACGGCGATGTGGATGTACCCGGCGCAGGCCAAAACCCCGTTGGCCGAGGTGATGCGCCACGCCGCCGAACCGAACGAGTTTGAGGCCCCAGCGACTCAGGTGGTGGCCGGCAAGGGTCCGCAGTGGGTCGCACGCTGGACCAAAGTGGTTCTCAAGTAGCGCGGCAGTCGATGGCGCCTTTCGTCTTGCCGGGCTGGTTGCGTCGCAGCGTCTGGCTCGGGCTGCTGCCCGCTGTTGCGCTTTTGGTGCTGCTGATTGCGCCGCTGGGTCGGCTGGTGCTGGCTGGGTGGGCGGGTGATGTCAGTTTGCCCGGTGCAGCCGCCACAGAGGCATGGTCGCTTTGGTCACCCTGGCAAGATGATTACCTGCGCTGGCGCGTGCTTTGGTCACTGGCGCAAGCGGGCATCACCTGTGTGCTGGCGTTTTTGCTGGGGTTGCCGCTCGCATGGGTGCTGGCGCGTTTCGAGTTTGCAGGGCGATCGCTGGTGCTTCGCCTGTTGATGCTGCCATTTGTGGTGCCCACATTGGTCGCGGCTTTGGGGGTGCTGGCCTTGTGGGGGCCGCACGGCGTTCTCAGTGGCTGGATCGGTATCAACCTGCAAGATACACCCGTGTTGCTCCTGTATGGCAATCTGTTTTTCAACTTGTGCCTGGTGGTGCGGGCCGGGGTCGATGCACTCGGCCAGGTCAATGCCCGTCAGGTGGCAGCGGCGCGCTCCCTGGGGGCCACGCCGTGGCGCGCGTTTTGGCGGGTCGAGTGGCCGTCGATCGCGCCGTGGCTGATGTCGAGCCTGTGCCTTGTGTTCTTGTATTGCTTTGCGGGTTTTGGCTTGGCCTTGGTGCTGGGCGGCCAGCGTTATGCCACGGTCGAAGTCGAAATTTACACCCTGGTGGCGCATGAGTTGCAGCTCGGCCAAGCCAGCGTGCTGACACTGTGGATGCTGCTGCTGACGGGTGCCGTCGCACTTATGTATGCCGTGCTGGAGAGGCGCTTGGCCGCTCCTCAGCGCGTCGAGCCGGTGGGGCGCCGCAGGCCGCAAGGGGTGGCTCAATGGCTGGCCGTGCTGGCGGCGCTCGGTGTTCTGTTTGTGATTTGTGCGCTGCCGATTCTGGCCATCGTCTGGCGCGCGCTGGATGCAGGCTGGGCTACTTGGGCCACGGTGCTGGATGCCGAGGTGCGTGCGGCGCTTTGGAATACCTTGCGCTTTTCTGCGCTGGCCTTGGCTGTGGCGACGCTGTTGGGTGTGCTGCACGCGCTGGCGGCAGAGCGCTCGGTGCTTTGGCGTGCTGCGGCGTTTCTGCCCTTTGTGGTCTCGCCTGTCACGGTGGCTTTTGGTTTGCTGCTGCTGTACCCCACCTGGACCGCCAGTTTGCCCCTGCTGCTGGCGGCTTACGCCGTGCTGGCCTACCCCTTTGTCGCCAAATCCTTGTCAGCCGGTTTGGACAGTCTGCCCCCGCATGTGCTGCACGCTGCCCGCACGCTGGGTGCCAGCCCGCAGCGCACTTTTTGGCGTGTCACGTTGCCGCTGTTGCGCCCCGCTTTGCGCCGGGGCATGGCGTTTGCAGCCGCCACAGCCTTGGGCGAATTTGCTGTCACCCTGTTTTTGTCGCGCCCCGAATGGGCCACGCTCACGACGCTGATTTACCAGCGTCTGGGCCACCCGGGGGCGAGCAGTCTGGATCAGGCTTTTGTGCTGGCCTGCCTGTTGATGCTGTTGGCCTTGCTGGCGTTTTTGCTGATTGAGTGGCCGGCGGGCAATCGCCATGAGCGCAGGCGGTCGCTCACCAGCGCGGCGAACGTGGGGGCCTTGCGTCATGCTTGAGCTGCGCCACATCAGTCAGAACTATGGCGATCGGGTCCTGCTGCAGGACATCAACCTGCAGGTTGCTGCGGGGGAGATTGTGGCCTTGCTGGGGCCCTCGGGCAGCGGCAAGAGCACGCTGCTGAGCATCGTGGCGGGTTTGCAACCGCCACTGAAGGGCGGCGTCTGGTTTGACGGGCAGGACATCACCCGGCTGGCGCCCGAGCAGCGCCACTTTGCATTGATGTTCCAGGACTTCGCTCTGTTTCCGCACCTGAATGTGCTCGACAACGTCGCTTTTGGCTTGGTGGAGCAGCGCTTGCCCAAGCCGGACGCGCGCGCACGGGCTGCGCAGATGCTCGAGCGCTTTGGTCTGCTCGGTCATGCCCGGCATCAGGTGTGGACGCTTTCCGGGGGGGAGCAGCAGCGCGTTGCACTCGCGCGTGCCCTGATCACCCAACCCCGCGCGCTGCTGCTGGACGAGCCGTTTTCAGCCCTGGATGCCGAATTGCGCCAAGGCTTGCGCGAGGAGTTTTGCCAGCATATTGCGGATGCGGGCATGGCGACCCTGCTGGTGACGCACGACGAAGCCGAGGCCCGTGCCATGGCCGGGCGCGGCGTGCGGCTGGTGGCGGGGCAGTTGCGGGCCTTGTGGTAGCCATTGAGACAATCCAGGACGCAAAAAATTTACAATCTTGTCATGCTAGACATCACCACCCTTCGAAAAGACCTCGACTCGGTTATTGCCCGCCTCGAGACCCGTAAATCACCGCAAGCCTTTCTCAATGTGGACGCCTTCAAGACGCTGGAGGCAGAGCGCAAGACGATTCAGATGCGCACGGAGGAGCTGCAAGCGCAACGCAACGCTCTGTCGAAGGAAATTGGACCGCTAGCTGGCCGGATCGCTAGGTTCAATGCTGAGGAAGAGTTTGATCAAGCTGACTTTTATCGAGATTTGGTCGAGCAGAAGAAGGATCAGGTATCAGGCTTTAAGCAGGAGCTGGAAGCCTCTGCGACCCGGCTGGAGCAGATTCAGTTGGAGTTGCAGGCGCTGTTGCTGGGCGTGCCCAATTTGCCACACGAGAGCGTGCCGGTGGGTGCGGATGAGCATGGCAATGTGGTGGTGCGCACCTGGAGTCCTGACGGCAAGGGGCCAAAGGCGTTTGATTTTGAGGTGAAAGACCACGTTGATATCGGCACGCCGCTGGGGCTCGACTTTGAGTTGGGCGTCAAGCTCACGGGCGCGCGCTTCACGGTCATGAAAGGCCCGATTGCTCGACTGCACCGGGCACTGGCGCAGTTCATGCTGGACGTGCAAACCCAGGAACACGGCTACACCGAGTGCTACACGCCCTACATCGTCAACGCGCAAAGCATGCGCGGCACCGGCCAGTTGCCCAAGTTTGAAGCCGACTTATTTGCCGCGAAAAAGGGCGGACAAGAGGGCGAAGCGGCGCCTGACCACACTGCACTTTATTTGATTCCGACCAGCGAAGTGCCGCTGACCAACTTTGTACGCGACGTGGTTGTCCCAGAGGCCGAGTTGCCGATCAAACTCACCGCGCACACGCCGTGTTTTCGCTCTGAGGCTGGCAGTGCCGGGCGCGACACGCGTGGCCTGATTCGCCAGCACCAGTTCGACAAGGTCGAGATGGTGCAGATCGTGCACCCCGACAAGAGTTACGAGACGCTGGAACAAATGACCGGCCACGCCGAAGCGATTCTGCAAAAACTCGGTCTGCCGTATCGGGTGATGAGCCTGTGCACCGGCGACATGGGCTTTGGTGCCAGCAAAACCTATGACCTGGAAGTCTGGCTGCCGGCGCAAAACGCCTACCGTGAAATCAGCTCGGTGTCGAACTGCGAGGCCTTCCAGGCACGCCGGTTGCAAGCACGATTCAAGAATGCCCAGGGAAAGAACGAACTGGTGCACACCCTCAATGGTTCTGGGCTGGCGGTTGGTCGAACGCTGGTTGCTGTGCTTGAGAATTTTCAGAATGCCGACGGCTCGGTCAGCGTGCCGCTGGTGTTGCGGCCCTATATGGGCGGTCAAAAAGTGCTGGGTGCCACCACCATGAACGACATGAGTTCGTAGCTACCCGTGAACTTGCGACGCGCCCATATTCCCGCCAGCCAGCAGTCTGAACGCCAAGCAGGACATCATTGTGGCCAACATGCCAGCGCCGTGCCGCGCGCCCGAGCCACCTTATGACATTGCACTGGGCAGTGTCAGGTCACTGGCTCGACGGGTTCGCGCGCGCTGCACCAGTACCGTGATCAGCAGTGCGGCGGCGGCCGAGCCGGCCATCACTGGTGATCCCGCAAGCATGTCGGCCAGGCCGTCGACGGCGTGAACGCTTACTTGCTGAACATGATTGACCAGTGTGATGATGTCACTGACTTGCACGTTCTGCGCATCCTCAAGTGGAACGTGCAGGTCGGGCCCGCTACTGCGAAAGCGAATAGTCGCGAAGATGCCGTTGGCGATGGCCACGAGTGAGAGCACGCCCAAAGGCCGCAACAGATGCGCCAGCAGGCGGCTACGTTCGGCGGGTGGCGCGTACTCATAAACTTGACCCACCAGTTGGGCAATGGTGACTTCCGACACCTGGCAGGTTACCTTTTCTGAAGGATGTCCTTCGAGGGCAAAAGTGTGAATCATGGCATGGGGCTCCTCGGTATCGGACCCGCGTGCACTGGTGGGCGAGGCAGGTCTACTTTGAAAATTGGGAGGCAGCAACTGGCTGCCAGTCAGACCGGTCAGGATAAACCACAGTGTGCCTCCCACATGTTTCAATTTGATGTCCAAATGCGACAGCGTGTAAAACACACAGCCGCCAGGCAGTCGCCAGTGCCGGTCGACCTAACGAGTCTGGCCCTTGCCATGATCCGCGTTGGCCACAGCCAGGGCTGTCATATTGACAACTCGTCGCACCGTCGCCGATGGCGTGAGTACATGGGCCGAGGCGGCCGCACCCAGCAGAATCGGCCCGACGGTCACACCGTGTCCAGCTGTGACCTTTAGCACGTTGAAGAGGATGTTGGCGGCATCCAGGTTGGGGCAGATCAACAGATTCGCTTCGCCACGGAACTTGCTGTCCATCAGGGCAGCATCTCTCATGTCTTCCGACAAGGCAGAATCGCCCTGCAGTTCGCCATCCGACTCCACGTCAGGCGCTAATTTTGAAAAAATTTCATGCGCCAGGCGCATCTTGACGGCTGACTTGCGGTTGGAGGAGCCGTACATGGAGTGCGACAAGAACGCCACTTTGGGCGGCAAGCCAAAGCGCCGCACTTCATCGGCCGCCATCAGGGCGATACTGGCAAGCTGCTCGGCGTCCGGGTCTTCGTTGACAAATGCATCAGCGATAAAGAGAGTGCGCTTGTCGAGCATCAGTGCGTTCACGGTGGCAAAACCGGACGTTCCCTCCTTCACGCCGATCACGTCGCGGACGTGCTCCAGATGCACGTCAAAACGCCCCAGCAGCCCGCACAGCATCGCATCGGCATCTCCGAGCTTGAGCATCAGGGCAGCAATGGTGGTGCTGGACCGGCGCACGGCGGCTTTGGCCGCATCAATCGAGACCCCGCTGCGCCCCATCAGGCGGTGGTAAGTCTCCCAGTACTGGCGAAAGCGCGGGTCATCTTCGGGATTGACGCATTCGACATCGACACCCAGGCGCAAGCGCAGGCCGGCCTTGCGCAAGCGCGCCTCAATGACGGCCGGGCGCCCGATCAGGATCGGGCGGGCCAGCCCTTCATCTACCACCACTTGCACGGCACGCAGCACGCGCTCGTCCTCGCCTTCGGCATAGGCCACGCGCTTGGCTTGCATCGGCACAGCCTTGGCGGCGCTGAACACGGGGCGCATGATCATGCCGGTCTGGTAAACAAAACGTGACAACTGCTGTCGGTAGGCCTCCATGTCCTTGATCGGGCGGGCGGCCACGCCGGACTCTTCGGCGGCCTTGGCCACCGCAGGCGCGATGCGCAGGATCAGGCGTGAATCAAAGGGGGTTGGAATCAGGTATTCGGAGCCAAACACCAGTTCTTTGCCCGCATAGGCATTGGCCACTTCTTCGCTGATGTCGGCCTTGGCCAGGTCGGCAATCTGGCGCACGCAGGCCAGCTTCATGGCTTCGGTGATCTTGGTGGCGCCACAGTCCAGCGCTCCTCTGAAGATGTAGGGGAAACACAGGACGTTGTTGACCTGATTCGGGTAATCCGAGCGGCCCGTGGCGATGATGCAGTCAGGCCGCACGGCCTTGGCCAGCTCGGGCCGGATTTCGGGCTCGGGATTGGCCAGTGCCAGAATCACCGGGCTGCGGGCCATGGTCTTGACCATGTCCTGCGTCAACACACCGGCGGCCGAGCAACCCAGAAAGACGTCAGCCCCATCGACGACGTCGGCGAGCGTTCGCAAATTGGTCTTTTGGGAGTAGCGGGCCTTGGATTCGTCAAAACCGCCGGGGCGGCCGTCATAGACCAGGCCTTTGGAATCACACACAAATACATTTTCGCGAAGCACCCCCAGACCCACCATCACATCCAGGCAAGCCAACGCCGCCGCACCGGCGCCAGACACTGCGATCTTGACCTCGTCAATGCGCTTGTCGACCAACTCCAGCCCATTGAGCAGGGCAGCACTTGAGATGATGGCGGTGCCGTGCTGGTCGTCATGAAACAGCGGAATGTTCATGCGCTCGCGCAGCTTCTGCTCGATGTAGAAGCACTCCGGCGCCTTGATGTCTTCGAGGTTGATGCCGCCCAGCGTGGGCTCCATGGCAGCAATGATCTCGATCAATTTGTCGGGGTCGCGCTCGTCGAGTTCAATGTCAAACACATCAATACCGGCAAATTTTTTGAACAAGCAGCCCTTGCCCTCCATCACCGGCTTGGACGCCAGCGGCCCAATATCGCCCAGGCCCAACACTGCCGTGCCATTGGTGATGACACCCACCAGATTGCCGCGCGAGGTGTATTCGTTGACGAGTGAGGGGTCGCGTTCGATGTCCAGACACGGATATGCGACGCCGGGCGAATAAGCCAGCGACAGATCGCGCTGGTTAGACAGCGGCTTGGTCGGGGTGACCGAGATTTTTCCGCGCGTGGGATTGCGGTGGTAGTCGCGGGCTGCTTCACGCAGGGCAAATTCGGCAGGGGAGAGTTCTGTGGTCATGTCAATTTCCTGTTTTGATGTTTTAAGGGCCCGTTCAGCAATAAATTGAACATCTGTCTCGTCAGCTTCGGGCGCACTGCGTCGTTGCAAATCGTTTGTGTAGCAGAGCCACACGGCACGCTTTGCGCCTAGCATTGCCTCCCGCATCTGACGGCAAAATGCACAACATATTACCGAGCGGGCCCTAACAGCCCGGGCTTAACGCTCGGCCAGCATCCTAATCCCAAAGACAGGCCAAATCATTGATCGCGCGCAGGAAATGGTCTGGTTGCGTTGCGGGCCGCACTGGCTGGCCTGGCCCGGCCTGGTTGCGGTCTGCCCTGCAAAGCCAGGCGTCTTTAGAGCTGCCCCTCCGTCAGGGTGTCGAGCTGGAATCGCCCGCTTTTGTGCCAGAGCCAGGTGTCGGTGTAGGTCACGCGACCCATGCGCACGGGCGTCGGAAACGGCGCGGCCTGGCGCACCGTTCGCTCAATCTCAGCGATCACTTCAGGCGCGTGTTTGGGGGGTCGCAACCAGTGCATGCCAGTGACCCGGCCCTTGCCATCGACCTCCACCTCCAACACACCAATGGCATAGAGCAAGGGCGGTAACTGGCCGTGAAATATGCGTTCTGAATTCTTGCTGTAAATGTGTTTGGCAGCATCGCTGCGATAGGCCCGGGCATTGCTGGCGCCAGAGACGGTGGGCAAGGCAGGCGCAACGGGCAGACGGGTAACCGGTGGCGGTGCGGCGGGCGCTTGCGTTGGCGATACCGGTACCGTGCTGGATGTGCAGCCCGCCATGATGGCGGCCATACTGGTAAAGGTGCGAGCCAACAATGTGCTGCGGCCTTTGGGGGGCTGATTCATGGCGCTTCTCCGGCGTGAACAGGTGTTTTTGCGGTCGCCCATTATGGACGCCTGTCAGCCAAGCAATGCAGACCGCGTCGCGGGCAGAGAAACTTTTTTTTAGCCGATTGCGCTATGTTCACGAACACACAGACAGGCACGCGTGCCAATGTTTCAATCAGCGCCTATGTGTTTCTATGCATCCTCGTTGAGGGTCGGGAACACAGGAGGAGCCTGTTATGTACATCGGTGGTGGCACTATCTTGATCATTATTCTTCTCTATCTTTTTCTGCGCTAAGAAATCCAAGAGTCGGTGAGTTCCGCTACAAGATGCTGAGTGCTGGCGACCGGAGCGCATTGCCGTCCTTGCGCCGGTGCGTGCTTTCTGCCGTGGGACTGGCTGCCTTGTATGGCCCAAGCGCCAGTGGCAAGTCATTCTTGGCTTGGACATGGCCGCCGTCATTGCATCCGGGCAACCCTGGTTTGACTGCCCCGAGTGGAAGTCGCGCCTGTGGTTACGCAGTGGCTGCACGTAGCGCAAAGAGAAAAACCGCACTACCGTTCTGATAGTGCGGTTTCCTTGCTGTAGATGGTGGGAACTGAGAGATTCGAACTCTCGACCTACGGATTAAGAGTCCGCTGCTCTACCAGCTGAGCTAAGTTCCCACTTTTTTAAAACTGTGGTTTGACCCAGGAAGAGGGGTTGATGCCCGCTACAGATTGAGTTGGTGGCCCGCTGCTTTCCTGGTCATGTCCGTCGATTTGGACAGGGCGAGATCATAGCAGGTCTTTGACGGCGCTCATCCCGTTGCGGCTGGCCAGCTCAATGAACAAAGCGGACTGGTCCAGGTCGCCCAGACCGTGCGCGATGCCGTCGCTGTAGAGCCTCTCGAGCATTTGAGTCACGGGGGCGTCGAAGCCGATTTCTTTAGCAGTGGCCAGCACATTGCGCAAGTCATTGAGTTGTATCGACATGCGGCCATAGGGCGCAAAGTCACCCTCCAGCATGCGCTGGCCGTGCACTTGCAGGACGCGGCTGTCGGCAAAGCCGCCCATGATGGCTTCTCTGACTTTGGCCATTTTGGCGCCGCCTTTTTCGCACAGCAGCAGGGCCTCCGCGACGGCACCGATGGTGATGCCCACGATCATCTGATTGGCCAACTTGGCTAACTGGCCGGCGCCATGTGGCCCCACATGGGTGGCACGGCCAAAAACTTGAAAGATGGCTTCGGCCCGGCCAAAGGCCGCTGGCTTGCCGCCGACCATGATGGCCAGGGTGCCTTGTTCTGCCCCCAAGGTGCCTCCAGACATTGGGGCATCGAGATGGCTGATGCCGATGGCGCTCAGTCGAGCGGCGTGGTCGCGTGCTTCGCTGGGTGAAATTGAGGAAAAATCGATCACCAGCGTGTCGGGCTGGAGCGCCTGGGCTACTTGGCCAGCAAAAAGCACCTCATCCACCACCGGACCATTGTCCAGAAAGCACAGAACGAAGTCTGCCGCGCGCACGGCCTGTGCCGCGTCGGCGTGAATGGTGGCGCCAATTGGTGCCAGTTGCTCGGCCTTCTGGCGCGTGCGGTTCCACGCGTGTACGTTGTAACCAACTTCGCACAGGCGCCGTGCCAGCCGGTAGCCCATTTGGCCGATGCCCAGTACCGCAATGTTCATTGCTTCCCCTTCCAAAAACAGGTCTTATCGCAGGACGCGATTGAGGGGGTGTACACCGATCTGGCTGTCGAACAACTGACGGTTGCGTCAGAGCCTGTACCGGCCGGGACCGGATTGCGCACTTGCGCGACGCGCGGTGCGGTCTACATCAGCAGGTGTTCGCCAGCGTTGTCGCCACCGAGCGTCACGTAATTGACCTTGCGAATGTCCATCAGCTTTTTGCCGCCCGAGTAGCTGATCGAGCTTTGCACGTCTTGCTCCATCTCGATCAGCGTATCGGCGAGTTTTCCTTTGACTGGCTCGAGAATGCGCTTGCCTTCGACGTGCTTGTATTCACCTTTGTTGAAGTCGCTGGCGGAGCCGTAATACTCCTTGTACAGCTTGCCGTCCACTTCGACGGTCTTGCCCGGGCTCTCTTCGTGGCCGGCCAGCATCGAACCAATCATGACCATGGTGGCGCCAAAGCGGATCGATTTGGCAATGTCGCCGTGCTCGCGGATGCCGCCGTCGGCGATGATCGGTTTGGTTGCCACGCGGGCGCACCATTTCACCGCGCTGAGTTGCCAGCCGCCCGTGCCAAAGCCGGTCTTGAGTTTGGTGATGCAGACCTTGCCCGGCCCGATGCCGACCTTGGTGGCGTCGGCGCCCCAGTTTTCCAGGTCAATCACGGCTTCCGGCGTGGCCACGTTGCCGGCGATGATGAACACGGCGGGCATTTTCTCTTTGAGGTAGCCGATCATGTTTTTTACGCTGTCGGCATGCCCGTGGGCGATGTCGATCGTGATGTAGTCGGGCACCAGGCCCAGTGCCAGCAACTGGTCAACGGTGTCGTAGTCCGGCTTTTTGACGCCCAAGGAGATCGAGGCATACAGACCGCGTGCCTTCATGTCTTTGACGAACTGCACATTGTCCAGATCAAAGCGGTGCATCACATAAAAGTAGCCGTTTTGCGCCAGCCAGACGCAAATGGATTCATCGACCACGGTTTTCATGTTGGCGGGAACCACCGGGATGCGAAAGCGGTGCTGACCCAGTTCGACGCTGGCGTCGCATTCCGAGCGGCTTTCCACGCGGCATTTGCGTGGCAATAAAAGAATGTTGTCGTAGTCAAAAATTTCCATGGTCCCAAGCTCCTGTGTCGAATTGACAAAATTGGGGCGCTTGGACTGGACCCGGGTTTTGTAGGCATGCACTGAGCGAGCAGGGCAGAAACAAAAAACCGGGCCGCAATTGCTTGGGCCCGGTGCCTGATTCTACGGTAGTTGCGCGCCCTGCTTACTCGGTTTGTTCACTCGGGCAGATCGACTCGGCCGCGATGGCCACCCGGCCAGTCGCATCCTGCACCCAACCGAACACCCGCAAGCGCTCGGACTTTGCACCCTCGGGAATGTTCAGTGGCCGAATTTCCTTGAAGCTCAGGTGCTCTTTAATAGATAGCGCATCACGCATATTCCACGTGGGCTGGAACACGTTTCTGACCAGATTTCGTGGTACCGGCGAACCCTCGAAGCCTGCCGGCAGTGTTTCCACCAGCACCAGCCAGGCCTGCAACGGCGCGTTCGGTGCTTGATTCGCAGGCAGGCTCAAGGCAATGGAGGCGCCGACATAGCCGCCCAGCGCCGGCCCATGGGCGACCCGCAGGCTCGCGCCAGGCCATCCGTGCACCTTGGTTTTTTCGCTGCTCTGGGCGTGCGGCCGATCACGTTGGAGCGCACTCAGCCGCAGCAGCGCGTCCCGGCTGGCAGCGCCTGCCAGCGCGGCCTCTTCGCCCTGGCTGCCCGGCACAATCCAGTCCAGTGCCAACGCGCCGGGCGGCGCCACTGCGGTGGCAGCGTCGCTCCAGCAGGATTCGCAATCCGCGTTGATGAAGCGCTCAAACAGCAGCTTGGGTGCGGCTTGAGCGTCGCTGCTGCACACCGCCTGGCTGTGCGCCAAAGGGCTTGTCAGCAGGAGCGCGGCCAGAAACCAGGTCCAGGCGCGGCGGGGCAGGGCGTGTGGGGTCATCGGTGCGCTTTCTACAATCGGGCCATGTCTTCTGCAATTACACAACAAAGCCCACCGGATGCTCCACTGCTGCAGCACCTTAACCCCGAGCAGCGTGCTGCGGTGACGCTGCCGGCCGAGCACGCCTTGATTCTGGCTGGCGCGGGCTCCGGCAAGACCCGGGTGCTGACCACGCGCATTGCCTGGCTGCTGCAAACCGGGCAGGTGTCACCTGGCGGCGTGCTGGCCGTCACCTTCACCAACAAGGCCGCCAAGGAGCTGATGACGCGCTTGATAGCGATGCTGCCGGTCAACGTGCGCGGCATGTGGATTGGCACCTTCCATGGCCTGTGCAACCGTTTTTTGCGTGCTCATTACAAGCTGGCGAACCTGCCGCAGAGCTTTCAGATACTCGACACGCAGGACCAGTTGTCCAGCATCAAGCGCCTGTACAAGCAGTTCACGATCGATGATGAGCGCTATCCGGCCAAGCAAATGCAGTGGTTCATCGGCGGTTGCAAAGAGGAGGGTCTGCGCCCCAACATAGTGGAAGTGCGCGACGAGGACACGCGCAAGAAGGTCGAGATTTACCAGTTGTATGAAGACCAGTGCCAGCGCGAAGGCGTGGTCGATTTTGGCGAACTGATGCTGCGCAGCTATGAAGTACTGCGCGACAACGACCCGATTCGCGAACACTACCAGCGGCGTTTTCGCCACATCCTGATCGACGAGTTTCAGGACACCAACAAGCTGCAGTATGCGTGGATCAAGATGCTGGCAGGCACCGGCGCGCACGGCTCTTTGGATGATGCATTCAACCCGAGCGGCTGCGTGCTGGCCGTGGGTGATGACGACCAGAGCATCTACGCCTTTCGCGGTGCGCGCGTGGGCAACATGGCCGACTTTGTGCGCGAGTTCAAGGTCAAACACCAGATCAAGCTGGAAGAAAACTACCGCAGCGGCAGCAATATCCTGGACTCGGCCAACGAGCTCATCAGCCACAACAGCAAGCGGCTGGGCAAGAACCTGCGCACCGCGCAAGGCCCGGGCGAGCCGGTGCGCGTGTTCGAGGCCACCACCGACTTTGCCGAGGCGCAGTGGATGGTGGACGAGATGAAGCAATTGGTGCGCGAGGGCATGGAGCGCAAAGAGATTGCCGTGCTGTACCGCAGCAATGCGCAAAGCCGGGTGATTGAAACCGCCTTGTTCAACGCCGCCATGCCGTACAAGGTGTATGGCGGCTTGCGCTTTTTCGAGCGCGCTGAAATCAAGAATGCGCTGGCTTACCTGCGCCTGCTGGAGAACCCGCGCGATGACACCAGCTTCCTGCGCGCGGTGAACTTTCCGCCGCGCGGCATTGGTCTGCGCAGCCTGGAGCAACTGCAGGACGTGGCGCGCGCCAGCGGCTGCTCGCTCAGTGACGCGGTGAGTGGCCTGGGCGGCAAGGCGGGCACCAACATTGGCGCCTTCATGGCGGGCATTGACGTGTTGCGCGAGCAGACCCTGGGTCTGAAGTTGAGCGAGATTGTCGAGCAAGTGCTGGCGCACAGCGGGCTGATCGCGCATTACCGGGCCGACCGCGAAGGCGCGGACCGGGTGGAGAATCTGGAAGAGCTGGTCAACGCGGCCGAGAGCTTTGTCTCGCTGGAAAACTTTGGCCGTGATTCTGCGGAGTTGTCCGTGGACGAACAGGGCCAAGCCTTGACCCAATCGCCCGCGTCACAGGGCTTGGACCTCAATCAGCCGGTGCTGGACGAGCCCGCGCCCGATCTTGAGACCGGTGAAACGCTGTCACCGCTGGCAGCATTCCTGTCGCACGCGGCGCTGGAAGCGGGCGACAACCAGGCGCAAGCCGGGCAGGATGCGATCCAGCTCATGACGGTGCATTCCAGCAAGGGCCTGGAGTTTGACTGTGTTTTCATCACCGGCATCGAAGAAGGCTTGTTCCCGCACGAGAACTCGATGAGCGACCGCGATGGGCTGGAGGAAGAACGCCGCCTGATGTACGTGGCGATTACCCGTGCGCGCAAGCTGCTGTACCTGAGCCATTCCCAAACCCGTATGCTGCATGGGCAGACGCGCTACAACCCGAAAAGCCGGTTTTTTGACGAGTTGCCAGAAGCGGCATTGAAATGGATCACGCCGAAGAATCAAGGCTTTGGTGCTGGTGGCGCTACATATTCTGAAGCTACTAACTCAAGATACACGGGGGATAGAGGCGAATTTGATGTAAATTATTCCAAATTTTCGGCGGCTCCAGTGCCGATCCAGAAGGCAACGCCAGCGCATGGCATGCGCGTCAACATGAAGGTTTTTCACGCCAAATTTGGCGAGGGCACGGTGCAAGTGCTCGAAGGCGTGGGCGACGACGCCCGGGCCCAAATCAACTTCCCGCGCCATGGTGTCAAGTGGCTGGCGCTGAGCGTGGCCAAGTTGACGCCACTTCCTTGAGCGTTAACACCCAAGGCGGGGCGCCTCAGACTTCGAGGTTGTCAATCAGCCGGGTCGGGCCAATCCGGGCCGCGCCCAGCAGCACCAGGCCTTCGTTTTGCGCCAGTGTGGTGAGCTCATCTGCCTTGGGTAGCTGTAAGTCAACGCGGCGCCGCACGACCAGGTAGTCGGGTTGCCAGCCACGCGCGCTCAGGTCGCGCATGGCTTGCTGCTCCAGTTCGGCCAGGTCGGTCGCGCCAGCGTGCAACGCTTTTGCCATGGCACCCAGCGAATAGGACAGTTGCACCGCTTCCAGACGATCCGCAGGGCTGAGGTAGTTGTTGCGTGATGACAGGGCTAAGCCGTCCGGTGCGCGCAGGGTGGCACCGCCCAGCACCGCAATCGGCAGGGTAAATTGGCGCACCATACGCCGGATTACCATCAGTTGCTGGTAATCCTTTTGACCAAAAACCGCCACGCGCGGTTGCACGCAGGCAAACAGTTTCATCACCACGGTGCTGACGCCGACAAAGAAACCGGGCCGGAAATGGCCTTCCAGAATGCTGGCCAATTCGGCCGGAGGTTGCACCGTGAAGGTCTGGGGCTCGGGGTAGAGCTCTTGCTCACTCGGTGCAAACAGCACATCGCAGCCAGCGGCCTGCAGCGCCTGGCAGTCGGCCTCCCAGGTGCGCGGGTAGGTGTCAAAGTCTTCGTGCGGCAAGAACTGCAGCCGGTTGACAAAAATACTGACCACCAGCACGTCGCCCAGCGGCTTGGCTTGGCGCACCAGCGCCAGATGCCCCTCGTGCAGATTGCCCATGGTCGGCACAAAGGCGGGATGCTTGTAGGCGCTCAGGTGCTGGCGCAGTTCGGCGATGGTGTTGACGATAAGCATGATATTTTGTGGGACAGACCAAGATTTACACGAAGTCAAATTTGCTCTGTCTCCAACTGATGATTGAAAACTACCAGGCGTGTAGCGCGTTGTCCGGGAAGCTGCCGCTTTTCACGGCTGCCACATACGCTTGCATGGCTTCCTTGACACCCGGTGCACCGGTCATGAAGTTGCGCACAAACTTGGGCATCTTGCCCAGGTTGATGCCCAGCATGTCGTGCAGCACCAGCACCTGGCCGGCAGTGCCGTTGCCCGCGCCGATGCCGATGGTGGCGCAGGACTTGAGCTCCTGGGTGAGCTCAGCGGCGAGCGCAGCGGGCACCATTTCCAACACCAGCAGGGTAGCCCCCGCATCTTGCAACGCATGGGCCTGGCGTTTCATGAGGGCGGCCGACTCCAGCGTCTTGCCTTGAACCCGGTAACCACCCAGCGCATGCACGGTTTGCGGTGTCAGGCCCAAGTGGGCGCACACCGGGATGCCGCGCTCGACCAGGAAGCGCACGGTATCAGCGGTCCAGCCGCCGCCTTCGAGTTTGACCATGTGGGCGCCAGCCTGCATCAGCACGGCCGCGCTGCGCAAGGCTTGCTCGCGCGATTCTTGATAGGTGCCGTAAGGCATGTCGCCAATCAGCCAGGCCGTGGCCTGCGCGCGGCGCAGGCCACGTGCGACACTTTCAATGTGGTAGCACATGGTTTGCAGCGACACGCCCATGGTGCTGGACAGGCCCTGGCACACCATACCGAGCGAATCGCCGACCAGAATGCACTCTACGCCAGCGGCGTCGGCCACTGCGGCAAAGGTGGCGTCGTAGGCGGTGAGCATGGTGAGTTTCTCGCCGCGTGCGTGCATTTCCAACAGACGCGGCAAGCTGATGGGCTTGCGCGCTGGCGCTGCCGCGTTTGGGGGTAGTGTGCCGTACGGTGTGGCGCTGGGCGATTCAAGGCTTGTTGTCATAAGGCTATCCTTCTTGCGGGTGGGCGGCCGCCTGCACCGGAATGTGTGAGCGTTGGTGCTGCAAGCGGTTGTGGGCGTCGACAAACACCAACTGCGGCTTGAATCCGGCAAGTTGCGCCTCAGGCACCTGGGCAAAGGCAGCAATGATGATCAGGTCGCCCACGGCCGCGCGGCGGGCCGCAGAGCCGTTGACCGAGATGATCCCGGTGCCGCGCTCGCCACGGATGGCGTAGGTGACGAAACGCTCGCCATTGTTGATGTTCCAGATGTGAACCTGTTCGTTCTCAAGCAGATTGGCCGCGTCAAGCAGGTCCTCGTCGATGGCGCAGGAGCCTTCGTAATGCAGTTCACAGTCGGTGACGGTGACGCGATGGATCTTGGATTTAAGCAGGGTACGCAGCATGATAAGGATTTCCTGTGGCAAGTTTAGGGCGTCTCAAGGCACCAGAATGGTTGTCTTGGCGATGGTATCGGTTTGCGGGTAATCACGACTGAAGTGCAAGCCACGGCTTTCGTGGCGGGACTGGGCTGATCGCACAATCAAGTCTGCTACTTGCACCAGGTTGCGCAGTTCCAGCAGGTCATGGGTGACGTGAAAGGTGGAATAGAACTCATGAATTTCGCCCTTGAGCAGCTCGATGCGGTGGGCGGCACGCTCGAGTCGCTTGTTGGTGCGCACAATGCCGACGTAGTCCCACATGAAGCGGCGCAACTCGTCCCAGTTGTGCGAGATCACCACGGCTTCATCCGGGTCGCTCACGCGGCTGTCGTCCCAGGCGGGCAGTTCCCGTGGTTCTGCCGCCGGGGTCTGAATGATGATTTGTGTGGCGGAGCGCGCGAACACCATGCATTCCACCAGTGAATTGCTGGCCAGTCGGTTGGCGCCATGCAGGCCACTGCAGGCGGTCTCCCCAATGGCGTACAGGCCGCTCAGGTCGGCGCGGCCGTCCAGGTCAGCCAGCACGCCACCACAGGTGTAGTGGGCGGCCGGCACCACGGGAATGGGTTGCTTGGAAATATCAATGCCCAGCTCCAGACAACGCGCATAGATATTGGGGAAGTGAGCCATCAGGAAGGCCAGCGGCTGGTGTGAAATGTCGAGATAGACACAGTCAAAACCGCCCTTTTTCATCTCAAAGTCAATGGCGCGGGCCACGACGTCGCGCGGTGCGAGTTCGGCGCGGGCATCGTGCTGTGGCATGAAGCGTGTGCCGTCGGGCAGCAACAAACGCCCGCCTTCGCCGCGCACCGCTTCGCTGATCAGGAAGGACTTGGCATGCGGGTGGAACAGGCAGGTTGGGTGGAATTGAATGAACTCCATGTTTTGCACGCGGCAGCCTGCGCGCCAAGCCGCAGCAATGCCGTCGCCGGTGGCCGTGTCGGGGTTGGTGGTGTAAAGGTAAACCTTGCCGGCGCCGCCAGTGGCCAAAATGGTGTGCGGGGCCTCGAAGGTGAGCACTTCATCCTGGCCCTCGTCGAGCGCATAGAGACCCAGGCAGCGATTGGCACCGGCCTGGTGGTTGCCCAGCGGGTCCAGTTTGGCGCTGGTGATCAGGTCCACCAGCGTGTGGTTTTCAAACAGCGTGATATTTGGGATTTGGCGCGCATGTTCAATCAGGGTGTTTTGCACGGCGGCGCCGGTGGCGTCTGTCACGTGCACGATGCGCCGCGCGCTGTGGCCGCCCTCGCGGGTCAGGTGCAGTTGACCGTCTTCTTCCGAAAATGGCACGCCCATGGTCTGCAGCCACGCAATCGCCTCAGGCGCGTTTTCAACCACGAAACGGGTGGCTTCAAGATCGCACAAGCCCGCGCCCGCTACCAGGGTGTCGTCGATGTGGGCCTGAAAGCTGTCGTCCTTGTTCCACACCGCCGCAATGCCGCCCTGGGCCCAGCCACTGGAGCCGTCATTCATGGCGCGCTTGGTGATAACAGCTACGCGCCGGGTTGGCGCCAACAGCAAGGCGGCACTTAGTCCGGCCAGGCCGCTGCCAACTATGAGTACGTCGAAATGAAGAGTGGCGGTGGCGTTCACGGTTTTTGCATTCATGCGGGGCTTCAGTTGAGTGAATAGGCCAGGCGGACGTAAATGGGGGCAAATACTTCGGCCTGCGTGATCTCGATCAGGGTTTCCTTGGCCAGCTCAAGCATGGCGATGAAAGTCACGACCAGCACCGACGCTCCGCTGGCCGGGTCAAACAAGTCTTCAAATTCGACAAAGCGGTGCCCCTGCAATTTCTTGAGCACCAGGCTCATGTGCTCGCGCACCGACAATTCTTCACGCGTAATTTTATGGTGCTGAACCAGCCTGGCACGCTTCAAGATCGCGTTCCAGGCTTCTTGCAGTTCGAGCACACTCACGTCTGGAAAGCGCGGCTGCAGCGATTGTTCAATGAACACCTGCGCCTGCAGGAAGTCGCGGCCAAACTGCGGCACGGCGTTGAGCCGCGCGGCGGCAAGTTTCATGCGCTCGTACTCCAGCAGGCGGCGCACCAGTTCGGCACGCGGGTCTTCGGGCTCCTGCCCTTCGGCCACCTTCTTGGGCGGCAGCAACATGCGGGACTTGATTTCAATCAGCATCGCCGCCATCAACAGGTATTCGCCGGCGAGTTCCAGGTTGCGGCCGCGAATTTCTTCGACGTAGACCAGGTACTGGCGCGTCATCCCCGCCATGGGGATATCAAGAATATTGAAGTTTTGCTTGCGGATCAGGTACAAGAGCAGATCCAGCGGCCCTTCAAAGGCCTCCAGAAAGACTTCCAGAGCATCGGGCGGAATGTACAGGTCGCGCGGCAGGGTAAACAGCGGCTCGCCATACAGCCGGGCGACCGCGACGTGGTCCACCACGTCGGGCATACCGGATGAGTCGGGCTTGAATTGGGCCAGCAGCTCAGCGCTGTCAACCATGCCAGGCAATCATTTTGCTATCTAAATTATAGCTAAAAGCCTCCTTTTTCAGGGGGCTAGAGGCCAATTTTTTTTAATCGACGCGCGTCTGGTAGACGTAGGGATTTTGTTTGACCTGCGCGGCGCGGTACTCGCGCCATGCGCTCCAGTCGACCGCTTTGTCCCAAAGCAGTTGCAGCCCCTGGCGCTGCTTCACGGCCAGTTCAGGGTTTTTAGCCTTGATCTGATCGAGGAATTGCGTAGCTTCGGACTGGTAGAAGGGGCGATAAAAAATTTTCATGAACTAGACCTTTCTCTTGTATTTTAGCGACCTCTTGCGGCGGCAGATGGCGCTTGGCCGCACGGCAGTTTTCTGCATAGAGGATAATGTCCGTTTGTCCCCGGCCCTGGGGGCTACATCAGCTATTGGATAAATAGCACTTAACCTTGGCTATGAATGACCGATTTGATGACTGAACTGACCCCCGATACCCTTCCCATGGCTTTTGCCCAGCTGCAATTGGCGGCCCCGCTGGCGCGCGCCGTCGCCGACATGGGCTACGAGTCGATGACGCCGATCCAGGCGCAAGCGATTCCGGTTGTGCTGCAAGGCCGTGACGTGATGGGCGCCGCCCAGACCGGCACCGGCAAGACCGCCGCTTTTGCCCTGCCTTTGCTGCAGCGCATGCTCAAGCACGAAAACACGTCCACTTCACCAGCGCGCCACCCGGTGCGTGCGCTCGTGCTGCTGCCTACGCGTGAACTGGCCGACCAGGTAGCACAAGCCATTAAAGACTACGCGGTCCATACCAACTTGCGCAGTGCCGTGGTGTTTGGCGGTATGGACATGAAGCCCCAGACGCTGGAGCTTAAAAAGGGTGTGGAAGTGCTGGTGGCCACGCCGGGGCGCTTGCTGGACCACATTGAAGCCAAGAATTGTGTGCTTAACCAGGTTGAATATGTGGTGCTCGACGAGGCCGACCGCATGCTCGATATCGGCTTTTTGCCCGACCTGCAGCGCATCCTGAGCTATTTGCCCAAGCAGCGCACCACGCTGCTGTTTTCGGCGACGTTCTCATCCGAGATCAAACGCCTGGCCAGCAGCTATTTGCAAGACCCGGTGACGATTGAAGTGGCGCGCTCCAACGCCGCTGCCTCCACCGTGGAACAGCATTTCTACAGTGTGGACGCTGACGACAAGCGCCATGCCTTGCACCAGATTCTGAAGTCACGCGGCATGAAACAGGCCTTTGTGTTTGTCAATAGCAAACTCGGTTGCGCCCGTCTGGCCCGATCCCTCGAACATGAGGGTCTGAAAACCACGGCACTGCATGGCGACAAGAGCCAGGATGAGCGCTTGAAGGCCCTCGAAGCCTTCAAAAGCGGCGAGGTCGATTTGCTGGTTTGCACCGATGTGGCCGCGCGCGGCCTGGACATCAAAGACGTTCCGGCCGTCTTCAATTTTGACGTTCCCTTCAATGCCGAAGACTACGTGCACCGCATTGGTCGCACCGGGCGCGCTGGCGCTGCGGGTCTGGCCGTCAGTTTTGTGGCCAAGAGCGACCTGCGTTTGGTGGCCGACATTGAGAAGCTGCTCAACACCAAAATCGAACTCGAAGCCATCGAATTTGACGAAAACCTGCCCGACATCCGCAAGCAGGGCCGTATCAATGATGGCCACCGCATGTATGCCGAAGGGGCGCAAAACGACTCCCGTCATGGCACCCATCGGGTCGGCAACCTGCGCGATGTGGCCCATGAAGGTCAATTTGCCCGGGCCGAGCGAGCTCCCCGGCGCGACTTTTCCCGACCGGTGCCCGCGTCGCGCGACCCGTTTTTTGACAAGCCCTACGAACCGTCGGTGGCTAAAGCAGAGACGCCCTCCTGGGAGGCCGCTGCGGGCCGGCAGGGTGCGCGCACCGTATCCGCCAACATCAAGTCCAAGCGCCGGGTTGCAGCGCTGTTCAAGTCGGCCTAATGTCTGTTGCTGCCCGCCCGGCTAGCCGGGTTTCTGGGCTTGCTGACATTGCACTTGAACCAACGCCTGCTGCAGCTGCCCATTGACGCTCTCCAACTGCAGGGCGCTTAAGGCACCGCCCCAAACGCAGCCCGTGTCGAGCGACAGCACATCAGGGCGTCCCAGCCAGCCCAACGTGGACCAGTGACCAAATGCCAGCATCACGCCCGAGGTCTGGCGCTCTGGCACCTCAAACCATGGCAGATATCCGGGCGGCGCCGCATCAACCCCGCCAGTGACCGCATAGTCCATATGACCGGTCGGGGTGCAAAAACGCAGGCGCGTGAGCGCGTTGACGATCACGCGCAAGCGATCTGTGCCGGTGAGGGTCTCATCCCAATGATCGGGTTGATTGCCATACATTTGCTGCAGGAACCCGCCCAGCGCTGGGCTGCGCAGCACCGACTCCACCTCCTTCGCCAAGGCCATGGTTTGGGTTGCGGTCCAGCTCGGCAAAACGCCGGCGTGCACCATGAGGACCTCATGCCCGGCGACCTGTTCCAGTATTGCCATGCGCTGCCACCTGAGCCAGTCCAGCATTGCCTGCCGGTCGGGCGCCTCCAGAATGTCCTGGAGCGTGTCTTTGCGCCCCGGCTTACGCCCGCCGTGGGCGACGGCCAGCAAATGCAGGTCATGGTTGCCCAGCAGACATTGGGCTGCAGCGCCATAGCCCATCAGACGGCGCAACACACCGGCCGAGTCCGGCCCGCGGTTCACCAGATCGCCCAAAAGGAACAGGGTGTCGCGGCTCGGGGAGAACGAAATTTTGTCCAGCAAGCGCTGCAAGGCGCTGTTGCAGCCCTGCACGTCGCCAATCAAGTAAAGTGCCATGGTGTTTATTCTCGCCTGTGATTCATGGAAATTTTGTTAATTGCGTTTCTCACCCTGCTCAATGGTGTGTTTGCCATGTCAGAGCTGGCATTGGCCGCCAGTCGCAAAGCGCGCCTCAATGCCATGGCCGAAGCGGGTGACAAAGGTGCAACTGCCGCGCTGTCGCTGCTGGAAAATCCGAATCAATTTTTGTCCACCGTGCAGGTTGGCATCACGTCTATCGGTGTGCTCAACGGCATTGTGGGCGAGGCCGCCTTCAGCGCCGGTGTGGCGGCCTGGTTGCAAGGCTGGGGCGTCGCTGACAAAGCAGCTGCTATTTCGGCCACTGCGATTGTGGTCACGTTGATCACGTTCATCACCATCATTTTTGGCGAGTTGGTGCCCAAGCGGATTGGCGTTTTGTACCCCGAAATCGTGGCGCGTGCGGTCGCAAGACCGATGATGTGGCTGGCCGCCGCCGCCGGTCCCTTTGTGAGTCTTCTTTCGGGTACCACAGCCGCCGTGCTCAAATTGTTGCGCATCGACACGTCCGGCGCACGCGCGGTGACCGAAGAAGAGATTACCGCCAGCCTCGAAGAAGGCGTCGATGCCGGTGTGATTGAGCAGCATGAACATCAGATGGTGCAAAACGTCTTCCGCTTGGACGACCGACCCTTGACCTCGCTGATGGTGCCGCGCACAGACGTGGAGTGGCTTGATGCTGCCAGTACGGTGGCCGACAGCCTGAAGCGGGCCGGCGCGGGTGGCGAGAGAGGTGCTCATTCCTGGTACCCGGTGTGCCGCGGCTCACTCGATGACGTGATTGGCAAGATCAGCGTGGCGCGCTTGCTGCAACTGGGCCCGGATGCGCCAGGCACATTGCAGGCCTACGTCACTCCCGCCACTTTTGTGCCAGAGACGCTCAGCGGCATGGAGTTGCTGGAGCAGTTCCGCGCCAAAGCGGGGCGCTTTGTGCTGGTGGTGGACGAATATGGCGTGGTACAGGGCTTGCTGACGCCGCGTGATCTGCTGGAGGCCATCACGGGTGAATTGCAGCCGGGCGCGCAGATTGATGCCTGGGCCACACAGCGCGAGAACGGTTCCTGGTTGCTTGATGGTCTGATGCCGGTGAGTGAGCTCAAGGTTCGCCTGGCGATTGATGAGCTGCCCGAAGAAGACCGCGGCCGCTACAACACGGTGGCGGGATTGCTGATGTCGGTGTCGGGCCATTTGCCCGCGCTCGGTGAACGCATTGACTGCGGCGAATGGCAATTTGAAGTGCTGGACCTGGATGGCAAGCGCATTGACAAGGTGTTGGCCAGCCCGTTGGAGGCCAGCGTAGCGCCGGTTGAACCGCTGCGCTAGCCGCGTGTGAGAATGCAGTTGCGCCCGCCGAGTTTGGCGTCATACAGCATTTGATCGGCCTCATTGACCAGTGCTTCCGCGTTGCGGGTGCTTGGGAAATGCGACACGCCGGCTGAAAAAGTGGACTTGAACCAGCGCTCCTCGAACGGGTGCCTGATGCGACTGAAATCAACCCGGATGCGGTCAAGAATCTCAAAAGCCTGATTGAAATCTGAGCCGGGCAAGATCACCAAAAATTCCTCGCCCCCATAGCGCCCGACCAGATCGGTCTTGCGCAGCCTTTGTTTGAGCAGCCAGGCCAGGCTGCGAATCACCTGGTCGCCGGTCGGGTGGCCATAGTTGTCGTTGACGGTTTTGAACTGGTCAATGTCAATCATCGCCACAGCGATCTGTTTGCCGCTGCTAGCGGCCTCATTAATCGCCGCATTGAGTTTTTCCTTGATGGTGCGGTGGTTGAACAGGCCGGTCAGGCCGTCATTCTGCATCGAGCGGCGCAGCGCCCGATAGCGTTCAATCTTGCTTTTGACCACTGCGTTGAGAAAGACCGGGTTAAAGGGCTTGGTCAGGAAATGGTCGCCGCCCAGGCGCAAGGCGTCCACCTGCAGCGCCATATCGCCATCGCCAGACAAGTACACCACCGGTGTTGACAGGAACTCGGCATGCTGGCGAATGACGCGCGTTGCCTCCACACCGGTGCAGTCTGGCATGTACATGTCCATCAGCACCAGGTCTGGCTGAAACTGGCGCAGTCCATTGAGCACCTCGGCCGGGTTGGCCACGGCGAACGATTCGATCCCAGTTTGCTTGAGTGTGCGCTGGATTGACATGCTGGCCGTGGGCGAGTCCTCCACCACCAAAACGCGGTAGGGCGGCTCCTCTTCATTGCTGCAGAGTTCGATGATCCGGCCCAGGATGGTGGACTGCGGCGTGCTTGCGGCAAAGCACAGGTCGCAGCCTGCGCGGAGCATGACTTTGACGCTGTTGAAGTCGGTCAGCTGTGAGTACACCAGCAGTTTGCTGGCCGAAAAACGCGTGCGCAAGGCCTGGATATGGTCGCACGCGCTTGCCAGCGCCAGGTCGCGTGTATCAAACAGCAGGATACTCGGCTCTTGCGCTTCGCAGGGAACGCCTTGCAAAGGGTGTGGCTCGGCCTGGATGCCGAAGTAGGTGAGTTGCGTCATCAGCGCGCGCCAGGAACTGACGCTATTGCCGATGAACCAGACCCGTTGCGTTGCGTCAAGACTGCTGGCAATGCCGGCCTCCTGAGTCTCGCGCCGCTGCTCCATCGGACGGCTGTTGCTGTCGATGAAATGCGTGACCCGAACACCCAGTGACTCGATCTGGGTGCACAACTCGTTCAGGCTATCGACCGACATCTGGTGCTGGTCAGCTTCATCAAACAGCGCCAGCACCTTATGCTCAAGTTGGTGCGACAACTGGTGCAGTCCCGACAGACCCTGATTCTGCAAGAAGTCAGAAAAACTCGACAGGCAGACCGCAAACTCGACGAAGGGCTCAAAGTCCGGCGACTTGAGGTAAGTCCACCACTTGAAGAGCAGTTCATCGCTTTTCTTTTTCAGATCAGCTGGCGGGCATGACATCTTTTTCCCTTCGTGTTCGGCCGACAATTATGACAGCACCATGTCGGTGCATCCCAAGCGGTGGCGGGTCATTTTTTGCTTCTCTTTTGTCCTAACGCCCCATGCGGGCCGTGTAACATGAACGACCATGAAAGTTGATCCCGCCATTGTTCAAATGTCCGCCGAAAATGTGCGCGCTGAAGTGATTGCGCGTCCACCCGCCTTCAAGCTTGATCCCGCCATTCTGCAAAAGATTAAGCAGCAGGTGCCGATTTTCAAAGGCATGACGCCGGACTGCCTGATGCGCACGCTGGCGATGGCTGAGTATTTTTCGGTCAAGGCCGGTGAGGTGCTGTTCAATGAGCAAGATATTGGCGAGTCGTTCTTTGTGCTGATCGCGGGTGAAGTCCGGGTGGAGAAACTGCGCAACGGCCAGGTGGTCGAACTGGCTCGGCTCAGCGCCGGCCAATGCGTGGGCGAGATGGCGCTGGTGAGCCAGCAGTTGCGCTCTGCGACGGTGCGCGCCACGCGTGACACCGTGACGATGCGCTTCTACCGCGAACTCATTGACACGAACCCTGAAAGCGCACACATCATTTACCGCAATATCGCCAGCATTCTCGCCGTGCGCCTGGACGATTCCAGCGTGATGCTGGCTGATCTGGCGGGGCGCAGTACAAGTTCTTAAGACCAGATGACGATTCTTCTCGCGCCCATGGAGGGCTTGCTTGATTTTGTGCTGCGTGACATTCTGACGCGCATTGGCGGCGTGGACCGTTGCGTGTCGGAGTTCATCCGCGTGAGCGATACGCTGCTGCCCGAACAGGTGTTCAAGCGCGTCGTGCCCGAGCTGCTCAATGGCGGCTGTACTTTGTCGGGTGTGCCGGTGCGGCCCCAACTACTGGGCTCGGACCCGGTTTGCCTGGCAGAGAATGCCGCCCGCCTGGCCACGCTGGGGCCGCCCGGTATTGACCTGAATTTTGGTTGCCCGGCCAAAACGGTCAATCGCCATGGTGGCGGGGCTGCCTTGCTTGATGAGCCCGAATTGCTATGGGCGATTGTGGCCGCAGTGCGCCGCGCCGTCCCGGCGGCCATGCCGGTGTCGGCCAAGATGCGCCTAGGCGTTCATGACGATTCACGTGCGCTGGAATGCGCACTCGCGCTGCAGGCGGGAGGCGCCAGCGAGTTGGTGGTGCACGCCCGTACCAAGGCCGACGCCTACCGTCCGCCGGCCTACTGGGAGCGCATTGCCGACATTCGCGCCGAGCTTCGCATCCCGGTGGTGGCCAATGGCGAAATCTGGAATGTGCAAGACGCGCTGCGCTGTCGCGCGGTGTCGGGCTGTGACAGCTTGATGTTGGGCCGTGGCATGGTGACCGACCCGGGCTTGGCCCTGGCGGTTCAGGCGGCGATGGCAGGCCCGGTGCAGCACCCGGCTATCAACTGGGTGGCGCTGCTGCCCTTCATTGCCGAATTCTGGCATCTGGTGTGCACGCGCCTGGAGCGTCGCCAGCAGGCCGGGCGGCTTAAACAATGGCTCAACTTCCTGCGTCGCCGCCACCCTGAAGCCGAGATCGCCTACGGCGCGCTGCGCACGCTCAGCGAGCCCGCTGACATTGACCAGTGGCTGGCCTTGCAGCAATGCCAGGCGCGCGCGTCACTGACAGATTTTGCACAGCCCTGGTTGCTCAGTCAGGACGCAAAAGGCTGCCACCAATCGATTACCATCAATACGTTCAGGAGTTCATATGTTTGAAAATATCCGCATCACGCACCGTTTTGTCGCTGTGATTGTCATTTTTTCGGCTGCCATGTGGGCCGTGATTGGTGTCAGTTACTGGGGCCAGGCGTCGGCCAGGGACAGCATCAAGACCCTGCACGACGACGCGATGCAGCCCGCCATGTTGGCCGATCAGTCAATCGACAAAATTGTGCAAAACCGCATGCAGGTGCTGCTTGCATTTCAGCATGCGCCCGACGGGCCCCTGGCCTCTGTGCATGAGCACCCGACCAGCGTCCATGTCGACGCGATTGCCGCCAACCGGGTCGAGGCCAATCGTCTTTTTCAATTGATGCAAGCCTCATCGGCCAGCCCGCAAGAAATTGCTCTTTTTGAGGCGACCAAAACAAGCCGCGTGGCTTGGCGTGACAAACTGGACCAAGCAGTCAAGGCGATCCAGGCAAATGACCTTGGCCCGGCCACCATGGCCGCATTCCTCAAGGCCAGTCGTGAAGAAGGTGAAGCTGCGGTCAATGCGCTACAGGTTTACCGCGACTACCAGGTCAAGCAGGCCAACGAGGCCTATGCGACCGCTCAGGATCGCTTCAACCTGGCTCTGATGGTGTTCGGATTGATTATCTTGATCGGTGCCGCGCCCGCGACACTGCTTACCCTCACCCTGCTCAAGCGCATGCGCCTGGGCTTCAAACTGGCCAATGAAACGGCGACGGCCATTGCCGGGGGTGATTTGACCCACGTGGTGCCGCACTCCGGTCGCGACGAGATTGGCACGCTGCTGTTTCACATGGACACTATGCGCAGCAAACTGCAGCACGTCATCGGCCAGGTGCGCGAAGGCTCTGATTCCATCGCCAGTGCCGCCAGTGAAGTCGCTACCGGCACGTTGGATTTGTCCAGACGCACCGAGGAACAAGCCAGCTCACTCGAGAAAACAGCCTCCGCCTCTGAGGAGTTGACCAGCACGGTGCAGAACAATGCCGACAATGCCGCCCAGGCGAACCAACTCGCGGCATCCGCTTCAGACGTGGCCAGTCGCGGTGGGGCTGTGGTGGCGCAAGTGGTCGACACCATGGAAGCCATCAACACCTCATCGCGCAAGATTGTGGACATCATTGCCGTGATTGACGGTATCGCTTTCCAGACCAACATTCTGGCACTCAACGCCGCCGTGGAAGCGGCGCGCGCCGGTGAGCAAGGCCGCGGCTTTGCCGTAGTGGCCGCCGAAGTGCGCAGCCTGGCGCAGCGCAGTGCCGAAGCGGCCAAAGAGATCAAGACCTTGATTTCAGATTCGGTACAAAAGGTTGGCGTCGGCACGGCTCAGGTGGCCGAAGCAGGCGCCACCATGCAGGAGATCGTCACCGGCATCCAGCGCGTGGCCGGCATCGTGGGTGAAATCGCCCTGGCCAGCCGCGAGCAATCTGCCGGCATTGCCCAGATCAACCAGGCCGTCACGCATCTGGACGGCGTGACGCAGCAAAACGCCGCGCTGGTCGAGCAGACCTCGGCAGCGTCCAACGCCTTGCAGGAGCAGGCGCGCGAACTGGCGGTGCTGGCCGCCTCGTTCAAGCTGGAGCAGCACGCTGGCAACGGCAACGGCAATGGCAATGGCAACAGCCAAGCCAGCTTGCGCTTGCGCTAGCGCCCCTGTGCGCTCAGGGTGGGCCTCTTTTTTTTAGTCAGTCAAGGTTTTGCGGGCCTTGACTTACTGCCCCTCAAGCACCGGCACGCAACTGCAAAATAAATTGCGGTCGCCATAAACGTTGTCGATGCGGCCCACCGGCACCCAGTATTTGGACTGCTTCAAGCCCGGCACCGGGAACGCTGCCAGTTCGCGCGAATACGGCCGGTCCCAGGCCTCGCCCAGCAGCGATGCGGCGGTGTGCGGCGCATGGCTCAAGGGGTTGTTGCCCTGCGGCCAGACGCCTTGCTCCACTTTCGCAATCTCGCCACGGATGGCGATCATGGCATTGATGAAACGGTCCAGTTCGCCCAGCGTTTCGCTCTCGGTCGGCTCGACCATCAGCGTGCCGGGTACCGGAAAGCTCAACGTGGGTGCATGAAAGCCGTAGTCCATCAGGCGCTTGGTCACGTCTTCGGCTGTCACGCCATGGACGCCGCCGCTGCTTTCCTTGAGCGGGCTCAAATCCAGAATGCACTCGTGCGCGACACGGCCGGGCTTGCCACCTTCAGAGACGCTGGTGTAGAGCGTGGGGTAGTGGTCTTTGAGCCGCACACTGATGTAATTGGCGCTCAGAATAGCGACCTCGGTCGCGTCTTTGAGCCCAACAGCGCCCATCATGCGGCAGTACATCCAGCTGATGGGCAAGACCGCAGCGTTGCCGAGCGGCGCTGCCGATACCGCACCCACGCCATGACCTGGCAAGTAGGGCAGCAGATCAGCCACCACACACACGGGTCCGACACCGGGGCCACCACCGCCGTGCGGAATGCAGAAGGTTTTGTGCAGGTTCAAGTGGCTTACGTCGCCGCCAAACTCACCCGGTGCGGCCAGGCCGACCAGCGCGTTCATGTTGGCGCCGTCGATATACACGCGGCCACCATGGCTGTGAATCAGGGCGCACAGTTCCTTTACGTTGGTCTCGAACACACCATGGGTGCTGGGGTAGGTGATCATCATGGCGCCCAGGTTGGCGCTGTACTGCTCGCACTTGGCCTTCAAGTCAACCATATCGACATTGCCATTGACATCACAGCTTGTGACCACCACCTTGAAACCCGCCATGGCGGCGCTGGCCGGGTTGGTGCCGTGCGCGCTGGAGGGAATCAGGCAGATGTTGCGATTGGCTTGGCCACGTGCCGCATGAAAACCCCGAATCGCCATCATGCCGGCGTATTCACCCTGACTGCCGGCATTGGGCTGCAGGCTGATGCCGGCGTAGCCGGTGGCCTGGCACAGCCAAGCACGCAGTTGCTCGTCCAGCTCGGCATAGCCCGCGCGCTGGTCAAACGGGCAGAACGGGTGGATGTCGGCAAACTCGGGCCAGGTGATCGGGATCATCTCGCTGGTGGCGTTGAGCTTCATGGTGCAACTGCCCAGCGGGATCATGCTGCGGTCCAGCGCCAGGTCAAAGTCAGACAGGCGCCGGATGTAGCGCAGCATGCCGGTTTCACTGTGGTGGCTGTTGAACACCGGGTGCGTCAGGTAGGCGCTGGTGCGCAGCAGGGCAGCGGGCAGCAGGGTGCTGGCGCCCTGTTCGAAGTCGCTGACCTGCGGCACCGTCTGGCCGGGCTTGGCAAAGAAGCCCCAGAGCGCCTGCACATCCGCGCGGGTGCTGGTCTCGTCCAGCGACACACTTAAGGAAATATTTGAAACAAATCGCAGGTTAACCCGCGCGGATATGGCGTTAGCAGCTATTGAGTTTGTAGCGTCTCCGGTGACAAGCGTGACCGTATCAAAGGCGCTGGCGTTGGCGCTGCGGTAGCCCAGGGCGAGCAAACCTTGCGCCAGGACTGCCGTCAAGGTCGCCACCCGCTGCGCGATGCGCTTCAAGCCCATCGGGCCGTGGTAGACCGCGTACATGCTGGCGATCACCGCCGGCAGCACTTGCGCGGTGCAGATGTTGGAGGTGGCTTTTTCGCGGCGAATGTGCTGCTCGCGGGTTTGCAGCGCGAGCCGGTAAGCCGGGTTGCCGTGCACGTCGATGCTCACGCCGACCAGTCGGCCCGGCATGGTGCGTTTATGCTCGTCGCGGCAGGCCATGTAGGCGGCGTGCGGGCCACCGTTGCCCATTGGCATGCCAAAGCGCTGCGTGCTGCCGATGGCGATGTCGGCCCCAAGCTCGCCGGGGGCGGCAAGCAGGGTCAGTGTCAGCAGGTCGGCTGCCATGATGACGATTGCGCCTTTGGCTTTGAGCGCCGCAATCAGGGCGCGGTCATCGCGCACCACACCGCTCACACCGGGGTATTGCAACAGCACGGCAAAGCTGTCTTGACTCAAAGCTTCATCGCCGCTGCACAGCTTGACCTCAATGCCCAGTGGCTCGGCGCGGGTCTGGATCACCGCCAGCGTTTGTGGCAGCACCTCGCTGTCGACCAAAAATGTGGTCGATTTGGACTTGCTGGCGCGCAGCGCCATGGTCATGGCCTCGGCGGCGGCGGTGGCTTCGTCGAGCATTGAGGCATTGGCCATCGGCATGCCGGTCAGGTCCATCACCATGGTCTGAAAGTTGAGCAGCGCCTCCATGCGGCCCTGGCTGATCTCGGCCTGGTACGGCGTGTACGCGGTGTACCAAGCCGGGTTTTCCAGAATGTTGCGCAGAATCACACCGGGCGTCAGTGTGCCGTAATAGCCCTGGCCGATGTAGCTCTTGAACACCTTGTTTTTGGCTGCCATCGTCTTGAGTTCGGCCAGTGCGGCCACCTCAGAAATGGGCGCTGGGATGTCCATCGGCTGACTGCGGGTGATGGAGCGCGGCACGATCTCATCAATGAGTTCCTTGCGTGATGCAGCCGCCACCGCTTTGAGCATCACGGCTTCGTCGGCCGCGTCAATGCCAATGTGGCGCGCAATGAATTCGCACGCGTTTTCCAGTTCGCCCAAAGGCGAAAGTGCAGTTTGGGTCATGGTGGTCGGCCCGGGTCAGTGCGCGTCGGCGGCGTAGCTGGCGTAGCTGGTCTCGTCCATCAGCGCGTCCAGATCCGCCGGGTTGGCCAGTTTGAACTTGAAGAACCAACCGGCACCGAGCGGATCGCTGTTGGCCAGTGAGGGGTCGTCGCGCAGGGCTTCATTCACCTCCACCACTTCGCCGTTGGCGGGCATGTAGACGTCAGCGGCGGCCTTGACGGATTCGACCACGGCGACGGCGTCTTTTTGCGCGTAGGCCTTGCCCACTTCGGGCAGGTCAACAAACACCACGTCGCCCAAGGCGTCTTGCGCGTGCTGGGTGATGCCGACGGTACCGAGGTTGCCGTCAATGTTGATCCATTCGTGGTCGGGGGTGTATTTGATGGTCATGGGTGTTCTCTGGGTAGGTGATGGGAGTGGGTGGAATGGAGAATTAACCGCGGAAGTAGTTAGTTGGCACAAAGGGCATCGCCACCACCTCCATGGGCACGGGCTTGCCGCGCACCATGGCGTTGACGCGCGTGCCCACGGTGGCCAGTTCAGGCGGTACATAGCCCATGGCGATCGGCTGATCGATGGTCGGACCGAGCAAGCCGCTGGTGACTTCGCCAATGCGCTCACCCTGCAAATTCTGCAGCTCGATGTGCTCACGCACAGGAATGCGCTCCAGTGCCAACAGTCCAACACGTTTTCGGGTTGCAGCCCCCGTCGTTCCTGCGAGTTGCGCTAGTATTTTTAAAGCACCAGGAAAGCCGCCGGCGCGTGCGCCACCGCTGCGGCGCACCTTCTGGATGGCCCATTGCAAACTCGCCTCAACCGGTGTGGTCGTGTTGTCAATGTCGTTGCCATAGAGCGGCAGACCGGCCTCCAAGCGCAGTGAATTGCGTGCGCCCAGCCCAATCGGTTTGATTTCAGGTTGCGCCAGCAGCGCTTGCGCCAGCGCTTGCGCTTGGGCCTCGAGCACTGAAATCTCAAAACCGTCTTCGCCGGTGTAGCCGCTGCGGGTCAGGAACACCTCAACAGCTTCTTCGCCGGTTTGAATCGTGAAGTTGCCACCGCTCATGAATACCAGCTTTTCAACGCCCGGCGCCAAGCGCGACAGGGCGGTGACGGCTTGCGGGCCTTGCAGCGCCAGCAGGGCACGCTCAGGCATTGGGATCACCTCGCAACGTGTGCCGATCTTGGCCTGAATGTGCGCGATGTCACCGGCCTTGCAGGCGCCGTTGACGATGACAAAAATGTCAAAGCCACGGTTGACGAACATCAGGTCGTCAATGATGCCGCCTTCGTCATTGAGCAGCAGGCCATAGCGCTGTTTGCCCACCGGTAAATCGATCACGTCGACCGGGATCAGGCTTTCGAATGCGGCGGCGGCGTCCGGGCCAACCAGGCGCAACTGGCCCATGTGGGATACGTCGAACAAACCCGCTGCCGTGCGTGTGTGTTTGTGCTCCGCTATCAGGCCGGCCGGGTACTGCACCGGCATGGAATAGCCGGCGAACGGCACCATGCGCGCACCAAGCGACACATGCAGGTCGTTGAGCGGGGTTTTCAGAAGGCTCTCAGGGGTGGCGGTCATCAGCGAACTCCAGCAATGGAAAAGGGGCAAGTCAAATACATGGCCTCGACCAATGTCGAAAACCCTGTGTTGCCCCCGCTGTCCGCTTTACCTGAGAGATTCGCCGCTGCCAGTGGCACACAGGGTGCCGGCCTCGGGTTGCTCCTTCGGTGGATCAGCACCTGCGTCCAAGCGACGGCGCTGATCTCTCTCCAGTGGGGAATCACGCCAAGGTATGGTGACCTTGAACGTGTTTGTCAGTCCTTTTGCCTGAGCGTTCAAACTGCTGCGATCAGCAACCCTGCGCCTTCGGCGGCCACCTCAAAGGGCTGGCTCTCTCCTGACGGGTCAAATTCTACATGGGGTTCTGGGTGCCGAGCCGTGCCTCGCGGCTGGGAATCCGCCGGCCTCAGTCCAATCATCAAAATTCCTGTTGCAGGATACGATCCCGACCACCGCGCTTCACCTCGTACATCAACGCATCCGCCTGCTTGATCGCCATGTCAAAATCAAGGGGAGCGACTTCATAGCTGGCAACGCCGATACTGAAGGTTACCGGCCAGCCTTTCTCCTGCATCGCCGCGAGCAGGCGCTCGCGCAGTTTTTCAACATAGACAGAGGCTGCCTGGGCGTTCATGTTCGGCAGCAGAAGGGCAAATTCGTCGCCACCCAGACGACCAGGAATATCGCTGGCACGGACCTGCTCGCGAATAACTCGGGCAACGCCAGCCAGTAACGCGTCGCCCGTGTCGTGGCCCAGCGTGTCGTTGACTTCCTTGAACCGATCAAGATCAAAGAATACCGCAGTGAAAGATGCGCTCTGCCGTTGCGCCTGTGCAAACGCTTGCAGTCCGCGCTCGTGGAACTGCCGACGATTGGGAAGTTGCGTCAGGGTGTCTTCGCGCGCCAGGCGAGATTCCCGCATCAAAACACGACGCATATCGCCGATCAGCCAAGCGCCGAAAACAAAGATGGCAAGTCGCATGAGTGTATTGAAGATCAGGGGCAGGACGTTCGCCTGATCGGTTGCCAGCGCCTGGTCGGCGATGAACCATTCGACAGCAGCCAGCACCGCCATTCCATACCCAAACTGCTTTCCGTTAAACCAGCTGACGATCAGGACCGGCAGGATGAAGAAAACGTGGAACTCATAAGCCAGGCCGGTCAGGGTGTGGAGATAGCCCACCAGCAGCGTGATCAGCACGCACCAGACAAGAATGCCAGAACGAATCAACAGTCCGGGCTGCAATAGCCATAGGGCTTTCAAATTCATGGCAACGGGACTCCCTGGCGGTATTCGCGTTCGGCGATCAGCTTCGCCCACTCTAGCGGGCTGCCCGGTGCCTCGGCGAGTGTGCCAGCAGCGATCGTCATGATTGCCGTGGCCAGCGGCGGCAACAGCAGTAGCCACGCGGTCTCACGCCACCCGCTTCTCAGTATCTGCTCTTCTGGCCAGGCAACCGGCGCGGCCCGGAACCAGGCCCGCCAGAGGATGGGCAGAAAGTAGGCGGCATTCAGAAGGCTCGACGTCCACAGCACCCAGATCGCCCAGTCCATGCCGGCCGCCGTTGCGCCATCTGAGAGCCAGGCCTTGCTGATCGCGCCTGCCGTGAGCGGCGCGCCCATCATGCCCAAGGCACCAATCGAGAAAGCGAGCGTGGTCAGCGGCATGCGCCGGCCCGCACCATTCATCTCGCTGACCTTGTGAATGCCTAACGTTTCCGCGTAGTTGCCGGCGCAGAAGAACAACGTGATCTTCATGATGCCCTGGTGCACCAGATGGACCAGGCCACCGATGGTGCCGATCGGGCCGAACAGCGCGACCCCCAGCGTGATGTAAGAGACCTGGCTGACGGTGGAATAGGCCAGTCGCTTTTTAAGATCGTCCTGGAACAGCGCCCGGAAACTGCCCCAGACGATGGTTACGGCAGCGAAGGCAGCCAGCGGCGCCAGCAAACTCAGTGATTGTGCGAACTCGACACCAAAGACCTCATAAACGATGCGCACGATGCCGAAGGCACCGGCCTTGACCACCGCCACCGCGTGCAGCAGCGCTGACACCGGCGCGGGTGCCACCATGGCCTGCGGTAGCCAGCCATGCAGCGGCACCAGCGCCGCCTTGACGCCGACGCCGGCAATCAGCAACACGAAGATGAGCTTCAACTGCCCGGCGTATTCAGGTCCAAGTGCAGCGGCGATACCAGCGTGGGCAAACTCGGTATGACCGAGCAGGTGATGCAGCCAGACGATGCCAGTGAGAAGCGCCGCGCCACCCACCAGCGTGTAGGCGAGATAGATCGTGCCCCCGCGCATCGCCTTGTCGGTGCCACGATGGACGACGAGCGGAAAGGTGGCGAGCGTCAGCAGTTCGTAAAAGATAAAAAAAGTGAACAGGTTCGCCGCCATGGCAAGGCCCACGGTGGCCGTCACGCAGAGGCTGAAAAAGCCAAAGAAGCGGCTCCTGTGCGGCGCGCCTTCAAGATAGCCGATCGCGTAAAGGGTGGTGAACAGCCACAGCACGGCCGATAAGCTGATGAACAACAAGCCCAGCGCATCAGCCTTGAACGCAAGGTCGAGCCCCGGCAGTACCGCAAAGCGAACCCCGTATTCCTGCCCGCCCGCCACACCCAGCAGCAGCAGCGCGACGAGAACGAGCTTGGCGACGGCGCCGAAGAGGTTCAAGGTCGTGCGCAGCGCGACCTTGCTTTCAGGCAGGGCGAAGATCACCAAACCAGGCAGGAACGAGGACAAGAGCAGCGCGATAGGCAAGAGTTCGCTGCTCGTCATGCCACGGCTCCAACGGCTTGCGCCAACTGCATCAGCTCGACCCCGCGCAGACCCAGCAACACGCTTGCCAATGCCAGCGCAAAGGCGGTCCATTCCAGTGTGCGCGGCACCGGCGAAAACGGCGCAAGAGGCGTGTCCTGCGGTGCCAGCAGAAACGCCTGGCGCAACACGCGAAACACATAAGCCGCCGCCAGCAGGCCACCGGCCAGCACCACCAGCACCAGCCACCAGTGGCCCTGTTTGAGCGACGCCTCGATCAACTGCCACTTGGCCAGAAAGCCTGACGAAGGCGGCAGCCCCATCAGTGTCACGCCAGCAAGCCCGAAGGCGAACAGCGTGACGGGCAAACGATTTACCGTCCCCGCCAGGCCAGCCACCGTGTCCTGGCCAGTCGCCTTGATGAACACACCGGCGGCGACGAACATCGCCGCCTTGGCCAGAGCGTGGGCAAAAGCCTGCATCACCCCGGCCTGGATGGCGCCCGGCCCGGTCAACAGCGGAAAAATCAGAAACAGGTAACCCAACTGCGCCACGGTGGAATAAGCGATCAGCATCTTGAGCCGGACCGCACGAATCGCCCGCCACGATCCCCAAAAGATGGCCAGCGTGCCCAGCGCCGCCGGTCCCCAGGCCAGCCACGGGGCCGCAGCGACCAGCGGTGCGAACGGACCGATCCACAGCCGCAAAATCAGATAGAACGACGCCTTCACCACCAGCGCCGAAAGCAACGCTGAAACGGGCGCGGGTGACCCGCCATGCGCCGGCGGCAGCCAGAAGTGGAAGGGGAACAGCGCGGTTTTTAGCATCAGGCCGACCGTCATCAACCCGAAGGCAATCCACACCAGGCGCGGCGCCTCGGGCGTGACCAGCAGGCTCACGTGGCCGATGGCCACCGTGCCATAGGCGCCGTAGAGCAGGGCCACACCCAGCAGATACAGGCCGGAGCCGACCAGCGTGGCGAAGAGATAGCGCAGCGCCGCCGCGATTTGCTGCGCGCCACCACCGGCCGCGACCAGCCCGACCGCGGTCAGGCCGACCAGCTCCAGCGTGACGTAGATATTGAAAAAATCTGCAGAAAGAAACAGCGCGTTGAGTCCGGCGATGAGAAAGCCGGTGAGCGGCCAGAAATACGCCCCTGCCGCGTCATCACGCTTGTAATAGGCGCTGGCGTAAATCGCCAGCGGCAGGGCGACGCACTGGGTGAGCAGCAGCATGGCAATGGACAGGCCGTCGGCGGCCAGATCGATGCCGAGCGGCGCGCCCCAGCCGCCCACTGGATGGCCCAGCGCGACCCCGCCAACTTTGAGCTGCTGCGCCAGATCGAGGGCGAGCCAGGTCTGGATGGATAAGCCCGCAATAGTGAGCCACTTGCCGCGCCCCGGCCCAAGTACGAACGCAAGACTGGCCCAGACGAGCGGCAGAAGAATCAACCCGATCATGGCTCGTCTGCCGGTATTTCAAGTTTGCCGGTCAGCGTGTGGAGCCGCCGCGTCAGCGCAAGCGCCAGGGCCGTGGCGGCCACGGCGACGACGATGCCGGTGAGCACCATCGCCTGCGGCACCGGGTCGGCGCTACCGTCGCGCTGCGCCAGCCCCACCAGAATCAGAAAAGCGCCGCTGCCCATGACGTTGAACGCAAGAATGCGGCGCAGGAGGTGGCCAATTAGGACGACACCCGCAAATCCCAGCGCGAACAGGATCGCACCGACGCAGGCGAACAAGAGCGCGCTCGTCAAGTGGGGTCTCCTGGATCTGCGGGGTCACGCGAGAGAAAGAGGAACAGCCCGGCAAGGATCAGGCCCAGCGAGGCTGTCAGCGCCGCTTCGATCAGCAGAATCAGCATGCCCGCCTGCGCTGGTGGGTATTGCAGCAGCGCACCCTGCAACAGCAGACCGGCCGCGATGGCCAGAAAGATCAGCAAGCCGGCCGTCAGACCCAAGCGCAGCTTGAGCGTGGGTGCCTGCCAACCCGGTAGCAGCCCGGTCAGGTGCAGCAACACGCCAGCGGCGGCCAGCACTGCGCCGGCCTGGAAAGCGCCGCCCGGCCGGAAAGCGCCCGCCCAGAGCAGATAAACAGCGACGACGATCATCGAGGGTGCAGCCAATTGCGCCAGGGTCTGCAGCACAGCATCGACGGTGCGTGGCCGGCTGCTGGCCGGCTCCAGGCCACTGGCCAGAATGACAATGAGCGCCAGAATCAGAACGGCAATTTCGAGCAGCGTGTCATACGCGCGAAAGTTGAGCAGCACAGCGGTGACCGGATGCGCAACGCCGCTGGCTGCCAGGTTGGCGCTGACGGCGGCGCGCAGATCGACACCCGCGGCCAAGGGATCCAGCATCGCCCCAATGAGCAACACGGTAAACGCCAGGGCAGCGCTGCCCACCACAAAGCGCTTCACGACTTGCTGCGCTTTCATGGCTTGCTGCGCTTCAAGGCGCCATACACATCGAGCAGCAGCGCGCCGGTGAGCCCCGCCCCGATGGCCGCCTCGGCCAGGCCGATGTCCGGTGCCGACAAGCGAGCCCAGACCAGCGCCAGCAGCAGACCAAAGGCAATGAAGAGGACGATGGCCTGATCGAGCCGCGCCGTGGTCAGGCAACGCACGCCGCTCCACAGCAGTGCGCCAGCCAGCACAAGGTCGAAGGCGAAGCTCATGACGGCTCCTTGCGCCAGGGTTTCACCCCGAGGTGGTCGGCGCGCCGGGCGATGGCGTAGCTCAAAGCGCCGCTGGCCGCCAGCGCCAGCGGCCAGATCAGCAAAAGTTTCAGGCCGGCGGCGATGCTTGGTGCTTGCAGCGCCAGTCCAAGCAGCACGAACCCCAGACCGAGGTTGTCGGCCTTGGCCAGCGCATGCAAGCGGCAGTAAACATCCGGAAAACGCAACAGCCCCAGGGTGCCAGCGGCGTAAAAGAAAGCGCCGGCCACCAGCAAGGCGGTGCTCGCCCAGAACAAAATTGTCTCAGTCATCACGCCTCTCCTGCCAGGCGCGCCTGGCAAAGGCGATGCCGCCGATGGCCGCCAACAGCGCCAGCACCAGCGCCACATCAACCAGCGCTGGCTGCTGCATCGCCTGCGCCAGCAGCACGAGGATGCCCGTGCCGGTCGAGCCAAACAGCAGCGCCATCAGCATGCGGTCGGCCTTTGTTGGCCCGCGCGCTGCCGCCAGCAGGGCGATCACCAGGTTGGCGAGCAAAAACAGCGCCACCGTCAGCGCGATGTCGTTCATGCGGGCACCCCAAACAGGGCGGCAATGCGTCGCCCCAGTGCCTGCGCTTCTGTAGCGACCGGCAGGTCTTGGTGCAGCACATGCAGACGCAAGCGGTCGTCAAAAAGTTCGACGCCCACCGTGCCCGGCATTAGGCTGAGCGCATAGGTCAGCAAAATCCGTGGTGCGCCAGCAGGCAGGGTCAGCGGCAATTCCAGAAAGGCGGGCCGCAGTGCTTTGCGCCCCCGCCGCGCCATCCCCGCCACCTGCCAGCCGCCGCGCACGGAGTTGAAGAGAAAGAACGCCAGGAAGCCAGGCAATGCAGCCAAGCGCAAGCCATGCACCGCTGGCGGATACAGGACCAGGCTCGCCCATGTCGCAGCCATCACGGCCAGGCCACCCATCAGCCAGCCGTCAACGCGGCCTTCGGCCAGCAGCCACCAGAGCATGGCAAATAGCAGCGCTCGCGTAATCGCTTGTTTCATGGTCTCGCCATCCTGCCAGAGCCGATTGCGTCCAACGATGTCCATCGTCAAAGAAGTGGTGGAAAGTGCTGGTTGCATTCGTCCCGGGCGCGTCGTGCGGCAGTACACGCTGATCACATGACAAATGTCATCGATGAGCCCTTTGCGCGAGGATAGGATAAAAATGGGTACCGGATTGGACGCTCTTTTCGATAGAAGCTGTCGGTTGTTATTCGGAGGTAAAGTCATGAAACGCTTTTTTTACATTGCATTGATCGCCGCGTTCACCGCGCTCGTGCTGCTGTTCAAGGGACAGATCATCGACAACGTCACGGTGTCGCTGTTTACCTGGCGCATGACGTTGCCACTGTCCCTGCTGCTGATCGGCGTCTATGTGCTGGGCATGTTCACCGGCAGTTCTCTGGTTGGCCTGTTGCGCGAATCGGTGCGCGGCGCGCGTCTGCAAAAGACAAGGTCGGATTGATGCGCAACCATTCTTTCGGCCGGGCGGCCCTGTGGACCGGCATCTACCTGCTTCTGGTTGCTGCGCCGCTGCTCGTCCTGCTGACTGGCCAGGTGCCTGCAGGCGCGGGTTTCTGGTGGGATTTCTCAATGGCCCTTGGCTTTGCCGCCCTGGCCATGTTCGGCGTGCAGTTCCTGCTCACCGCGCGCTTTCGCCACGCCGCTGCCCCGTTCGGCATCGACATCATCTACCGTTTTCACCGCTACGCGGCGGTGATCGCATTCGGGCTGCTTGCCGCCCACTTCCTCATCCTGCGCGTCGACTACGTTGAGACCCTGGGCACCATCGATCCGTTTGTTGCGCCCTGGTACATGAGCGCCGGGCGTGCGGCCTTCGTCCTGTTTGCTCTCGTCATCGTTTCCTCGTTATGGCGCAAGCCCCTGCACATCGACTACGATCACTGGCGCATGGCGCACGCGTTATTGGCCACACTGGCCTTTCTTGCCGCCGTGGCGCACGTCGAAGGGGTGAATTACTACACCGCCGCACCCTGGAAACGCCTGCTTTGGACGGGCTACAGCCTGTTCTGGGTGGGGCTCATTCTCTATGTGCGCCTGGCCAAACCCTTCGTGATGCTGCGTCGGCCCTGGCGTGTCGCCGAGGTGCGGCCCGAGGGCGGCAAGGCCTGGACCCTGAGCCTGGTTCCGCAAGGCCATGCCGGCATGCGCTTTGCCGCCGGCCAGTTCGCCTGGCTCACCCTGCGCGTCTCGCCGTTCCAGCTCAGGGAGCACCCCTTCTCGTTCTCTTCCAGCGCCGTGGATGGGGAACGGGTCGAGTTCACCATCAAGGAATTGGGCGATTTCAGCGCCACCATCAAGACCGTGCAGCCGGGCGAGACCGCCTGGCTCGACGGCCCCTACGGCGTGTTCAGCCCCGACCGCCACCCGCACGCGCCCGGCTTCGTGCTGATCGCTGGCGGCGTCGGCGTGGCGCCCATGATGAGCATGTTGCGCACGGCGGCAGACCGCGGCGAGGCCCGCCCCTACATGCTGATCTGCGCCAACAATCGCGGGGAAGACATCCTCTTCGGCGATGAACTGGAACGCCTGCGCGCCCGGCTCGACCTGACGCTGGTGCAAGTGCTCGCCGAGCCGCCCGAAGGCTGGACGGGGGAAAGCGGCCAGGTAGACCGGGCGCTGCTCGAACGCCGACTACCTGCGAACCGGCGCGACGTCGAATACTTTCTGTGCGGCCCCAAACCGATGACGGATGCCGTCCAGCAGGCCCTGCGCGCGCTTGGCGTGCCTCTGGCGCAGGTTCATTTTGAACTGTTTGACATGGTGTGAGGAGCAGACATGCGTGAACGCTGGGTTTGGATCGTGGCGGTGGCAAGCGGAGTGCTGGTCGTGCTATTGGCCTGGACCTTCGCCAAGCTGCAGAACCCGACCGATGCCGTCGGGTTGGAGGTCGCCGCGCCATCCCTCCCCAAACTTGATGCCGCGTTGGTGCAGGCTGGGCACCGGGTCTACCAAGCGCAGGGCTGTGCCCTGTGCCACGCTGTCGCTGGCGAGGGCAATCCGCGCTTGCCCCTCGATGGCGTGGCCGACAGGCTGGACGCGCAAGGCCTGCGGAACTGGGCTTTGGCCACTGGTCCGGCGGCGACCGCGCTATCGGCGCGCGCCGTGAGGATGAAAGAGTCGTACCAGGAACTGCCCGAGGCAGACCTTCAAGCCCTGGTCGTGTGGCTGCAAACCCTGCGCAGGGGAGAGTCCGCCAGATGACGGACGGGCGATCCTGCTCCTGCACTGTTGGACACGCGTTCGCATGCGTGCCACCGGTCTGAATGACAAACTTGTCATGGGGGAAAGAGCGCCATGGTACAAAAGATCAATCTCTCCGACTACCGGGTCAAGCGCGATGACAAAAAATGTCTGGCCGATTGGCCGACGCGTGTCGAGCCCAGGTGGTCAGCTTCAAGCACCCCAGCGCGGAGGAGCTCGACCACGACTGCCTCTGGCGTACCCACCTCGCGCTGCCGGAACGCGGACGCATCGGCATCTTCAACCGCTCCTACTACGCGGAGGTGCTGATCCTGCGCGTGCGTCCCGACATCCTCGCAGCCCGGCGCTTGCCGGACGCGGCCAGGCTCGAACAACTGCAGGAAATGCGCGGACTACTGGCGCGTGACGCGTAAACCTTTTCCACCTGCTTGCAAGACCGCAGACATGCCCAACGAACACAAACTGTCCATCGACAACCCCCATGCCCTTCCCGCGGACGAAGTCCTGCGGGAGTTGCAGGCGAACGCCGCGGGCCTGAGCGCCGCCGAGGCGACCCGCCGACTGGAGGCGGTCGGCCCCAACCGCCTGCCGGCGGCGCCCAGAGAGGGGTTGCTCAAGCGCTTCTTCAAGCACTTTCACGACCTCCTGATCTACATCCTGATCGCCGCCGCGGCGGTGACCGCCGTGCTTGGCCACTGGATCGACACCGGCGTGATCCTCGCCGTGGTGCTGGTCAACGCGGTCATCGGCTTCATCCAGGAAGGCAAGGCCGAACAGGCGCTGGAGGGCATTCGCAAGATGCTTTCGGCGCATGCCCACGTGCGCCGCGACGGCGCCTGGAGCGAGATCAAGGCCGAGGCGCTGGTGCCCGGCGACATCGTGCGCCTGAAGTCCGGCGACCGCGTGCCGGCTGACCTGCGGCTGATCGAGACCACCGAGCTGCGCGTCGAGGAGTCGGCGCTGACCGGCGAGTCGGTCCCCAGCGAAAAGAACACCCAGGCCGCAGCGCTGGACGCCGGCGTCGGTGACCGCCACGGCATGGGTTATTCCGGCACCATGGTGGCCGCCGGGCGTGGGGTGGGGGTGGTCATCGCCACCGGCGCGGCCACGGAGATCGGCCGCATCAGCAAGATGATTGGCGAGGTGGAGACGCTGGCCACGCCGCTCACCCGGCAGATGACCCGTTTTGGCAAGGTGCTCTCGGTGGTGATCGTCGGCCTCGCGGCGCTGATGTTTACTATTGGCTGGCTGCTGCACGACTTCACCCTCGATGAGCTGTTCCTGTCGGCCATCGGCTTCGCCGTTGCCGCCATCCCTGAGGGCCTGCCGGCCATCCTCACCATCACGCTGGCGCTCGGGGTGCAGCGCATGGCCGGGCGCGACGCCATCACGCGCCGGCTCAACGCGGTGGAGACCCTGGGCTCGGTGACGGTGATCTGCTCTGACAAGACCGGCACGCTTACCAAGAACGAAATGACCGTGCGCCATGTGGTCACCCGCGCCAGCCGCTACGACGTGGCGGGCACCGGCTACGCGCCGCAGGGCGAGATCACGAGTGAAGGGGCGCAGGCGACGCTGGACGGGCACGACGACCTGCGAGCGCTCATCGAGGTTATGGCGGTCGCCAACGACAGCCACATACAACAGGAAGATGGCGCTTGGCGGCTCACCGGTGAGCCCACTGAGGGGGCGCTGTGCACGCTGGCGATGAAGAGCGGCTTCGACGCCGCGGGCTATCAGCGCGTCGCAACGGTCCCGTTCGAGTCGGAAAACAAGTTCATGGCCACCCTTGACCGACTGCCCGGCGGCGGCGCGCGCATCCTGCTCAAGGGCGCGCCGGACCGGCTGTTGGCGCGCTGCGGACTACAGCGCGGCGCAGACGGCGCAAGTGAGCCGCTTGACACCGGCTTCTGGGAGGCTGAGATTGACGCCCTGAGCAATGAGGGCCTGCGCGTGCTTGCGGCTGCTGCGCGCGACGTGGACGACGGCAAGGGGGAGTTGGCCCTGGACGACCTGGGCGAGGACCTGGTGTTCCTCGGCCTGGTCAGCATCATCGATCCGCCGCGACCGGAGGCGATCGCGGCCATCAAGGCCTGCCACACGGCCGGCATCCGGGTGAAGATGATCACCGGCGACCATGCCGGCACAGCCAGTGCCATTGGCCGCGAGATGGGCATCGGTGGTGACGGCATGCGCGCCACTACCGGCGCCGAGATCGAGGCGGCCAGCGACGAGGAACTGCAGCAGATTGCCCACGACAACGACATCTTTGCCCGCACCAGCCCCGAGCACAAGCTGCGCCTGGTCAAGGCCCTGCAGGCGCGCGGCGAGGTGGTGGCGATGACCGGCGATGGGGTCAATGACGCACCGGCATTGAAGCGCGCCGATGTCGGCGTGGCGATGGGCATCAAGGGCACCGAGGCGACCAAGGAGGCGGCCGACATCGTGCTGGCCGACGACAACTTCAGCTCGATCGAGCGCGCCGTGGAGGAAGGCCGCACCATCTACGACAACCTGAAGAAGGCGATCCTGTTCATCCTGCCCACCAACGGGGCGCAGGGCCTGGTCATCCTCGCTGCCGTGGTGTTCGGGCTGGTGCTGCCGCTCACCCCCGTGCAGATCCTGTGGGTCAACATGATCGTCGCGGTCACCCTGGCGCTGGCGCTGGCCTTTGAGCCTGCCGAGCCGGGCGTCATGAGTCGGCCGCCGCGCGACCCGAATGCCGCCCTGCTCGACGGTGCCTTCCTCTGGCGCATTACCTTTGTCTCGCTGCTGATCGGCGGCGCGACGCTGGCCGTGTTCGAGATGGAGCAGGCCCTCGACATGCCGCTGGACGTGGCCCGCACCCTGGCGGTCAACACCCTGGTGTTCGGGCAGGCTTTTTACCTGTTCAACTGCCGTTTCTTGAGCGCGTCCAGCCTGCGCCTGGGACTGCTGTTCAGCAACCGCGCGGCCTGGCTCGCCGTGGCGGTGCTGGTCGGCTTGCAGATGCTGTTTGTCTATGCGCCCTTCATGCACCGCTGGTTCGGCACCGCAGCGCTGGAGGCGCGCCACTGGCTGGTACCGCTCGCCATCGGACTGGTGGTCTTCCTGGTTATTGAAGCGGAGAAGGCCCTGCTGCGTCGTTACGGTCGAACGCCACACCAGATGCGGCGAGATCGGACATGACCGAGATCGTCTTCCAGCTGCTGGGCGGCATCGGCCTGTTCCTGATGGGCATGGTGCTGCTCACCGACGGGCTCAAGGCATTTGCCGGCGACGCGTTGCGCGCCGCCCTGGGGCGGTTCACCGGTACGCCGGCCAATGCCCTTGTCTCTGGCGCCCTGGTCACGCTCATGGTGTAGTCATCCAGTGCCACCACCGTGACCCTGATCGGCTTTGTCAGCGCCGGACTGCTGGCCTTTCCACAAGCCATCGGCGTGGTGCTGGGAGCGAGCTCGGGCACCACTGGCACCGGATGGGTGATCGCGGTCCTGGGTTTGAAGGGGCTGACCAGTGTCTTCGATCTGGCCTTCACGCCCGCCTGACCCTCCCGGCAGCGCAGCGTGCACAGTCCATCGCCTAACTGCACCGCGAGCAAAGACTGGCGATTTTTCAGCACACCGCCATCGGTCGCCACAATCCTGCGCAGGCGATAGCGGCGCTCGACGCCATCCGCTGGATCGAGCGGACCGTCCAGCATGGCTGGCGGATTTGTCATTATCTTTCGGTCGATGGCGCCCTGCTTGCGCCGTTCGACACAAATAAACCTCAAGGCGGCGGACAGGGTCTAGTCAAAACGGGTGTTGATGCCAAGCGCCGCAGCCGCAGCGCTCAGCTGCTTGTCAAAGCAGGCAAACACCAGCTTGTTGCCGGTCTGGCTGTGGGCGCGCTGCGCGCTGGCCAGTTGTAGGCTGTCGTAAGCGCGCAGGCCGAAGGTCAGGGCCAATTCACCGGCGGCGCTGACCAATAATTTATCAAGCCCGAGTTGAATGTAACCCGGCCATTCCAGTCGCAGCCTTTGCCGCGCTGCGTCAATTTCTACATGCGTGAGTTGACTGGTTCTGCCTTTGAGTGCCAATGCGGCGCACATTTCGACCCAGGTAATTTGACTGACGATGCAACTATCGGCGCTTAGAACGAGCTGACGGGTCCAATCGCTGTGCTGCTCCTGGGCATAGAGCTTCATGAGTGCCGATGTGTCACAAAACAAAATCACCGTGGTCCCCGCAACTCAATCACCAAGTCGCTCATGGTTTGCCCGTTCGGGCCAGGTGGGAAAACAACGGCTTTGCCAAGCTTGAACGGCCGGGTGGCCGGTTCCGCCACAAAACCAGAGGCCAGCAGCCGCTGCATCGCCTCTTCGTCTGTCATTTCAAGCGGTGGCGCGGCTACCAATGTGGGGGCCACCAATTCGGCCACCACTTTGCGGTGCGAGGTAATCTGAACCCGTTGCCCGCCCTGTGTCATGGCAATGGCGCGGGCCGGGTTGGCTTTGAGTTCGCGGATGGAAACTTGCATGGTGAGCCCTTTGAAATAAGCCCACATACTAGCATCAATGATAAATTGTGGTCACAAAAAAGCCCGCCAGTTGGCGGGCTTAATAGCCTCAGGTGTGCAGGCCTACATCCCCGCGTAATTGGGCCCACCCCCGCCTTCGGGCGTGACCCAGACGATGTTTTGCGTCGGGTCCTTGATGTCACAGGTCTTGCAGTGCACGCAGTTGGAGGCGTTGATCTGCAGACGGTCACTGCCGTCATCGTTCTTGACGAACTCATAAACCCCGGCCGGGCAGTAGCGCGCCTCCGGCCCGGCGTATTTGGCCAGGTTGATGGCGACCGCCACGCTGGCATCTTTCAAGGTCAGGTGGGCAGGCTGATTTTCTTCATGATTGACGTTGCCGATAAAGACGCTGCTCAGGCGGTCAAAGGTGAGCTTGCCGTCGGGCTTGGGGTAAACAATCGGCTTGCACTCGGCAGCGGGTTTAAGGTAGGCGTGATCCGGCTTGTCGCGGTGAACGGTCCAGGGCATGTTGCCCCCCAGACCGAACTGCTCCATGCCATTCATCAGCGTGCTGATGCGCAAGCCGTACTTGAACCAGGACTTGAAGTTGCGCGATTTGTTGAGTTCGGTAAAGACCCAGCTGGCCTCAAAAGCCTCGGGGTACGCGGCCAGCTCGTCATGCTGGCGACCCGCCATGACGGCGTCAAACGCCGCCTCGGCTGCCAGCATGCCGGTCTTGATCGCCGTGTGGCTGCCCTTGATGCGGCTCACGTTCATGAAGCCGGCTTCGCAGCCGACCAGGGCGCCGCCCGGGAATACCGTCTTGGGCAGTGCCAGCAAACCACCGGCAGTGATGGTGCGTGCGCCGTAGGCCAGCCGCTTGGCGGTCACTTCGCCTTGGGCGTTTTCAAAATACCAGCGCACATTGGGGTGCGTTTTCCAGCGCTGGAACTCCTCAAAGGGGCTCAGATACGGGTTTTGGTAGTTCAGTCCGGTGATGAAGCCCAGCGCGATCTTGTTGTCCGGCATGTGGTACATGAAGGAGCCGCCGTAGGTGGCGTTGTCCAGCGGCCAGCCGGCGGTGTGCATGGCAAAGCCGGGTTGGTGGCGCGAAGGGTCCACCTCCCACAACTCCTTGATGCCCAAGCCGTAGCCTTGCGGGTCACAACCTGCGTCGAGCTTGAATCTTTCAATCAGCTGGCGCCCCAGATGACCGCGTGAACCTTCGGCAAAAATGGTGTACTTGGCCACGAGTTCCATGCCGATCTGGAAATTCTCGCCGGGCTCGCCTTCCTTGTTGACGCCCATATTGCCTGTGGCCACGCCCCTGACAGCGCCCTGTTCGGTGTACAGTACTTCAGCGGCCGCGAAGCCGGGGAAAATTTCCACGCCCAGGTTTTCAGCCTGCGTGCCCAGCCATTTGCTCAACTCGCCCAGGCTGATGATGTAGTTGCCATGGTTATGGCTGCACTTGGGCAGTAGAAAATTGGGCGTGCGGTAGCCCGATTTTTCACTCAGGAACATCATGGCGTCGTCGGTCACTGGCTGGTTCAGGGGTGCGCCCATCGCCTTCCAGTTGGGGAACAGCTCGTCCATGGCAATCGGGTCCATGATGGCGCCCGAGAGACTGTGGGCGCCTGGCTCGGCGCCTTTTTCCAGCACCACCACCGACAGCTCCTTGCCTTTCTCCGAAGCCAGTTGCTTGAGCCGGATAGCGGTGGCCAGGCCGGCAACGCCACCGCCAACAACGACCACGTCATATTCCATTGCCTCTCGGGGGCCGAACTGGGCCAGGATTTCCTGATTTGTCATGTTTATCTCGCTTGATAATGGGGCTTGGTCCGGGAATGGACCGCGACCCGTGATTGTCGAACGCAAAAATGATTTTAGGCGTTCAATTTGAAAAATAGAACGATCGTTCTATTTGTTATTGATGGAGACTCTCTAAATGGCTTACAACATTGATCTTTCCGGCCGCGTGGCTTTTATCACCGGCGCCTCCAGCGGGCTCGGTGCCCAGTTTGCCAAGACCCTGGCCAGTGCCGGTGCCGCCGTCGTGCTGGCGAGTCGCCGAGTGGACAAGCTCAAAGACTTGCGCGCCGAAATTGAAGGGCAGGGGGGCGACGCCCATGTGCTTGAACTCGATGTCACCGACTTCGCCTCCATCAAGTCGGCCGTGGCGCATGCCGAGACTGAAGTCGGCTCGATCGACATCCTGGTCAACAACTCGGGCGTGAGCACCACGCAGCGCCTGCAGGACGTGTCCCCCGAGGACTATGACTACATGTTCGACACCAACGTCAAAGGCGCCTTTTTTGTGGCACAAGAGGTCGGCAAGCGCATGCTGGCGCGCGCCAAGGGCTCGGCGCCCGGCACTTACACCGGCGGGCGCATCGTCAACATTGCGTCGATGGCGGGCTTGCGCGTGCTGCCGCAAATCGGGGTGTACTGCATGAGCAAGGCGGCGGTGGTGCAAATGACGCGGGCCATGGCGCTGGAATGGGGTAAGTTTGGTATCAACGTCAATGCTATTTGCCCTGGCTACATCGACACCGAAATCAACCACCATCACTGGCAGACCGAACAGGGCAAGAAGCTGGTGCAAATGCTGCCGCGCAAACGCGTCGGCCAAGCCAAAGACCTGGACGCCGTGCTGGTGATGCTGTGCTCGGACCAAAGCCATTTCATCAACGGCGCGGTGATCTCGGCCGACGATGGTTTTGGCGTCTAGAGCCTTGCCGCACGCGCCCGACTGCGCAGCGACGGCATGCTAAAAGGCATTCTGGCCGGGCTGGCGGCGGGCGCCTTGTGGGGCATGGTCTTCGTGGTGCCACGCATGACGCCGGGGCTGTCCTCGGTTGACCTCACTGCCGGGCGTTTCATCAGCTTTGGCGTCATGTCGGCGCTGTCGATGGCCTTCACCTGGACCCGTCACCAGTTGCCCTCGGTGCGCCAGGGCGCTGCGGCGATCGGCATGAGCCTGCTTGGGGCCACCGGTTACTACCTGTTGCTGGCGCTGGCGATCGGGCGCGCCGGCACCGAAGTGCCCACGCTCATCGTTGGCACCATTCCGCTGTGGCTCATGCTGCTGGGCAAACCCTTGGGACTGAAGTGGTCGGTCTTGTTGCCTGGCCTGCTGCTCACCGCCACCGGTATGGCGTTGATGATGAACGCCACGCTCACCGCGCCGCCCCTGGACGCTTTGGCACTGGCGCCGCACGCCCCCCAGTTCTGGTCGGGCGTGGCCCTGGCAAGCGCCGCCATGCTGAGCTGGACAGCGTTTGCCGTTTTGAACGCTGCCTGGCTCAAACGCCACCCGCAGGTCAGCGCCACCGAATGGACCAACTGGCTAGGCGTTGCGACCGGCGTGGGCGCGGGGCTGCTCTGGCTTGTGGCTGGTTCAGAGCCAAAAGTGCTTCTAGCCCTTGAGCAGCCTGCGCAAGCAGCTATCATTTGCATAGTGACCGGGGTCGGCGCCGGCTGGGCCGCCAGCATCTTGTGGAACATCGCCAGCCGCCGGCTGAGTGTCAGCTTGTGCGGCCAACTGATTGTGAGCGAGACCTTGTTTGCGCTCTTGTACTCCTTTGTGTGGGCCGGCGCCTGGCCGGGCGCGCTGCAGTGGGCCGCCGCCGTATTGTTCACGCTGGGTATTCTGGCCAGCATCCGGGCGCATCGATGACTGCGTGGAGCCAGCGCAATGTGCAGCGTGGCAATCGCAAACGCTGGCTCGGCGCCGCTGGCTCGCTCAGTGCGCGCCTGGCAGGAGCCGGGCAGTGCTTCAGTGTGCAGGTGCTGAGCCAGGGCTTGCAGCCGCTGCACCCCGATGAAGCCCGCGCCCTGGGTTTGAGGCGAAGCCGGGCGGGCTACGTGCGCGAGGTGCTGCTGCGCGTGGACGCCACCGCCGTGGTATTTGCCCGCAGCGTCACCACGCACCCGCACTCGCAGGGGCCGTGGCGCGCCATCCGGGGCCTGGGCACGCGGCCATTGGCTGATGTGCTGTTCCGCCAGCACGCCATCGCACGCTCACCCCTGCAATTTGCCAGCCTGCGCGGCGCCAGCCCATTGCATCGTCATGTCGCGCGTGCGTGGCAAGGGGCCACTGGCGCGGCATTGGCCAGCCGCACGCTGCCCGCGCGTCGTTCGGTATTCACGCGGGGCGCAGCACCGCTGCTGGTGATGGAGGTGTTTGCCGCAGCGCAGGCGCCCTGGGGTTGGCCGACCAACAAGTGGCGCCGCCGGGCGCCCGTTTTAGCAAGGACAAGCGCATGAAATTCGAGCTTCCGCAGCAGAAAAAGCTGGTGTACCAGATGACCATCCCGATCCGCTGGGGTGACATGGACGCCATGAACCACGTCAACAACACCACCTATTTCCGCTACCTGGAGACCTGCCGCATCGACTGGATGCGCAGTGCCCACTGCTTGCCGGACGCGCTCGGCTGCGGCCCGGTGATCGTCAACGCGTTCTGCAACTTTTACAAGCAGCTTGAATACCCTGGCGACGTGCTGATGAAGATGTATGTCAGCGACCCCGGCCGCACTACCTTTGAGAGCTGGGCCACGATGGAGCGCGCGGACCAGCCCGGTGTGATCTACGCCGCCGGAGGCGCAACCACCATCTGGGTTGATTTCCCCAAGCAAAAAGCCACGGAATTGCCCGACTGGATGCGTGAGCTGGTGAGTGAGTAGCTTGCTTTGTTTTTAGATAAAATAAGGCTCTAGCCCACGTCCCTAATGCTTAGGCAGCTATCTATAACGTAGCGTCAACAGCAGCAGACATCTTGCCATCCCGAAGGACGCTCAACGGTTTGACATTTAACAAACCCGCTGTCCCGACGGCGTCCAAATAATTCGAACAGCCGAGCCAGACTTCCTCTCGTTGCGGCTCGCTCATCAGACTTGCGCAATCAGGGGCCATGCCGAATCACCTCGGTGGCCTTGTGGTTGTTGTAAAGCTATGTAAATATCGGAACTGTAGGATGCGGCAAAAAAGGCAGCCAGGCTTAACGGAGGTTGATTGAATAGAAAAGACAAGTCAGCGCCCACGCAGCGGCCATTTTCCATCGTCGGCATTGGCGCCTCTGCCGGAGGGTTGGTCGCACTTGAGCAATTTTTTGACCATGTGCCCCCCAACAGCGGCCTGGCCTATGTGGTGGTGCAGCACCTGGACCCCAAGCGTGAAGGCCTGCTGGTGGAGTTGCTGCAGCGCCATACCCCGATGCCGGTGGCCGAGGTGCAAGACCAGATGCTGGTCGAGCCCAACCATGTCTACGTGATTGCGCCGGGGCACGACCTGTGTTTGCTCAAGGGCGTGCTGCACTTGCTGGCGCTGCCCGACTTGCGCGGCCTACGTTTGCCGATTGACTTTTTTCTCAAATCACTGGCCGATGATCAGCAGGAAAACAGCATCGGCGTGATCCTTTCGGGCATGGGCTCGGATGGCACGCAAGGCTTGCGCGCCATCCGCCTGGCGGCTGGCGCCTGCTTTGTGCAAACGCCCGCAACTGCCCAGTTTGACAGCATGCCGCGCAATGCGCTGGAGGCCGGCGTTGGTGACGTGGTGGCCCCGGCGGACGAATTGCCGGCCAGGATCATGGCCTATGTCGGGCGCAGTCAACTCGTCATCGACTCGGACGCCCGGCTGAAAGCCGAGCAGCAAGACGCCGGCTTTCTTGACAAGGTCATCGTGTTGCTGCGCAACCAGACCGGGCACGACTTCTCTTTTTACAAAAAATCGACCATTTCGCGCCGGGTTGAAAGGCGCATGGGCCTGCATCAACTGGCCCAGGTGGCTGACTACCTGCGTTATCTGCGCGAGAACCCGCATGAGTCCGAGTTGCTGTTCAATGAGTTGTTGATCGGCGTGACCAACTTCTTTCGCGACCCCGCTGTTTGGGACCAGGTCAGGAACGAAGTCGTTCCCGCCCTGCTGGCCAGATACCCTGAGGGCGCCGCACTGCGCGCCTGGGTGCCCGGCTGCTCAACCGGCGAAGAGGCGTATTCGCTGGCCATGGTTTTCAAGGAGGCCCTGGCGCTGGCCAAGCCGGTGGCGCGCTTTACGCTGCAAATTTTTGCCTCGGACCTGGACCGCGATGCCATTGCCGTGGCCCGCGCCGGCATCTACCCGCGCCACATTGCTGCTGATGTGTCCGAGCAGCGCCTGGCGCGCTTTTTTGTCGATGACGCAGCTGGCCACCGCATCGGCAATGAAATCCGCGAGATGGTGATTTTTACCGAGCACAACCTGATTGCCGACCCGCCTTTTACCAAGCTCGACTTTTTAAGTTGTCGCAACCTGCTGATTTACCTTGAAGCCGAGTTGCAGGCCAAGCTGATGGAACTGTTTCATTACAGTCTGGAGCCTGGTGGCTTCTTGCTGCTCGGAAGCGCCGAGTCGGTTGGCGCGGCCACCGATTTATTTGCGCCCTTGGCGGGCAAGACCTGGCTGTACCGGCGCCTGGACGCACCCGATCGGATGCTGCCGGTGGGCTTTCCGGCGGCGTTTGTGCAGGCCCATGGCAAGTTGGGGGCGGGCGCCGCCACGCAGGTGAACGAAGGCCTGGCGGCGCTGCCCAGCTTGAAGGTGTGGGTGGAAGGCTTGTTGCTGCAGCGCTACGCGCCAGCCGCAGTGCTCGTCAACGGACAGGGTGAGGTGCTCTATTTCAGCGGCAAAACAGGCAAATACCTGGAGCCCGCTGCCGGCAAGCCCAACTTGAATCTGTTTGCGATGGCGCGCAGCGGCCTGAACCAGGTTTTGAACGAAGCCTTTCACCGCGCGCTGCGCGAAAAAAGCCTGGTCACACTCAAAACTATCAAAGTTAACAGCGAAAGCGCCGCACCCCATGTTGACATCGTCGTGCAGCCGCTGCAGGAGCCCGCAAGCCTGCGCGGCCTGGTGCTGGTGGTCTTTTATGACGTGGCCAAGCCACGTCAGCGCCGCGCCAGCGCTTCAGGCGGGGCCATTGACGGCAATCGCTCGGAAGTGCTGGCGCAGGAGCTGCAGCAATCGCGCGAGGAGGCCCGGGCCGTGCGTGAAGAGATGCAGACCGCGCAGGAAGAGCTCAGATCAAGCAACGAAGAACTGCAGTCGATGAATGAAGAGCTGCAATCGACCAACGAGGAGCTGATCACCTCCAAGGAAGAAATGCAGTCGATGAACGAAGAACTGCAGACGGTGAACCATGAATTGCAGGCCAAGGTGAGCGACCTGGCGCGTGCCAGCAATGACATGAAGAACCTGCTCGACAGCACCGAGATCGCCACCCTGTTTCTCGATGACGCGCTCCGCGTGCGGCGCTTTACGCCCCAGACCACCCGCATCATCAAGCTCATCCCCGGTGACATGGGCCGCCCCATCACCGACATCGTCTCTAATCTGGTGTATCCCGAGCTGATGGCGGATGCGCGCGGGGTGCTGCGCACGCTGGTGTTTTGTGAACGGGATGTGCCCACCTCGGATCAGCGCTGGTTCAGCGTGCGCACCATGCCCTACCGCACCCAGGAGAACCGCATTGACGGTCTGGTGATGACCTTCTCGGACATTTCAAAGATGAAAATGATCGAGGCCGAGTTGCGCGCCGCGCATGCCCGGCTGGCGGCGCTGCCGCAGAATTTACAACCAGCTGAGGCGAGCAATGGCCTTTCGTAGAAACCCGCTCAGCCTTGACGAGTTGCGCGAACTCGCGCGCAAGCGCTTTTTGGGACGTTCTGCCAGTTCGGCCAGTGCCTTGAGCGTGGCCGAGGCCCAGCATTTGTTTGAAGAACTCGAAATTCATCAAATTGAGCTGGAGTTGCAGAACGAGCACCTGAACACCGCGCGCCTGCAATTGGAGTCAGCGCTGAACCAGAGCAACCAGTTCAACGACTTTGCGCCCGTCGGCATTTTTTCGCTCGACGGTGCCGGCACGATCACCAAGTTGAATCTCGCCGGCGCCAGCTTGTTGGGGCGGGAGCGTGCCCGCCTGCTGGGCAGCCGCCTGGCGCTTTTTGTGGCTGATGCGGATCGCCCCAACTTCAATGCCATGCTGGAGCAAGCCACCGGCAGCGGCGACGTGCAGAGCGGAGAGCTCACTTTCGCCAACAAAGGGCCGCTGGTCTCGCATGTGCAGATCAAGGTGGCCGCCTTGGCGCCCAGTCTGGGCTGGCAGATCATTTTGCTTGACGTCACCGAGCGTCGCCTGGCCCAAGAGCAGTTGCGTGCTAGCGAGGAGCGCTGGAAACTGGCGCTGGAAGCCGCTGGTGACGGCGTGTGGGACTGGAATGTGCTGACCGGTGAAACCGCTTATTCCCGGCGCTTCGGGCAACTTTATGGTTTTGCCGAGAATGAATACGGGCATCACCTGGACGACTGGATCACCCGCATTCACCCCAAAGACAAGTCGCGTGTGATCAACGCGCACCAGGACTGCCTGAGCGGCCAGCACGACAGCACTTCCGTTGAATTTCGCGGCCAATGCAAAGATGGCAACTACAAATGGGTGCTCTCCCGCGGTTCGGTCGTGAGCCGCAGCGCTGAGGGCAAAGCGCTGCGAATGGTCGGCACGCAAGTGGACATCAGCGCGCGTAAACAGACCGAAGAGGCTCTGCTGGTTGCCAGCCGGTTTCAGCAAGCGGTGTTTGACTCGTTGGTGGCCCAGGTGGCGGTGCTTGACCATCGCGCGACGGTGCTGCAAACCAATGCCGCGTGGCGCCAGTACGCACACGCCTGCGGGTTTTCAGAGCGACCTTGCTGCCTGAGTAGCAGTTACCTGAGCATTCTGGCTTGCCTGACTGAACAGGACCCGCAAACGCTGCAGGCCGCGCAGCTTGGCATCAGTGCAGTTCTGGCGGGAGAATTGCCCCAGTTTCACCTGCCCGAGCCGTTTTTTACCCCGCTGGACAATCGCTGGTTCAGCCTGAAAATCACCCCGGTGCACGATCAAGCGCAGCGGCTGGTGGTCAGTCATGAAGACGTCACCGCCCTCAAGACCGCAGAGCTGGCCAGCCTGACGCTGGCCAACGTCGACACCCTGACCGGCGCCTTAAGTCGGCGCAACTTCTTCAATCTGGCCGAGCAGGAGGTAGCGCGCTCAATCCGCTATGACTTGCCGTTGATGGTGCTGATGCTGGACCTGGATCACTTCAAAACCATCAATGACCAGCACGGCCATGCCGCGGGCGATGTGGTGCTGCAAAAATGTGTGCAGACCGTGACCTCGGTGCTGCGCGAGTCCGACCTGATCGGGCGCATTGGTGGCGAGGAGTTTGCAGTGCTGCTGCCCAATACGCCTTTGGAGGGCGGGCGGGCGCTGGCGCAGCGCATTGTGGAGAGCGTGCGTGCCAACCCGGTGCAAGCCGGTGGCAAGCCCATTGTCTACACGGTCAGCATCGGCGCGGGCTGTTTGTCGGGCGAGCACGCCTTTGACGAACTGCTGGGGCTGGCGGACGCGGCCCTGTACCGCGCCAAGGACGCGGGGCGCGACCGGCTTGAATTGAGCACCGAGCTGCCGCCTGCACTGGGCTGAAGGACCGGGCTGCGCGCAGCTTTGCGAGCCATCAAGCCTGCGCGCTGTCGCTGGCGCTGCGCTGCACAAACGCCGGTCGGCGCCAGCTTTGAGAATTCTCAACTCAGCGCGGCGCCACCTTGTCTAAAGTCGAGTGCACAACACGTCAGCGCGTGGTGCCCGATCAACCAAAGTGTCTACTGCTGGAGCCCATGATGAGAACCGATGCCGAACTGAAAGCCGACGTGATGGAACGCCTTGATGCGATTCCCGCTGTCAATGCCTCTGACATTGAGGTCGATGTGGATGCTGGCGTGGTGACCTTGAGTGGCAGCGTTGATACCCAGCAAACACGCTTTCAGGTCGAGCGCACGGCGCGCCGCGTGCCGGGTATTCGCAGTCTGGCCGTCAGTCTGAGGCCCCATCAGATGGCAGGCAAAAAGCACTACCACTGAGCCGGGCCCCATCGGGCCTTTAATTTGAAGACATTTTTTGCAGTAATTGCTGCACCGTGGCTTGCGTCGCCTGGCGCCGTTCGAGGTCGGTCTCAAACTGCAGATCACGCATCGACAGCGACAACTCGACCAGCGCATCGCGCAGCTCATACAAAGCCGCCCCAATCTCCTGGAAAGCCGCGTCTGCCCTGGCCCCTGTTGGTGAGTTTTCCATTTTGGCTCTCCTGATGTGTGACTTGAACTCACTCTACCGCGCTCGAGTTGACGGCGTTTGCGCATTCTCAAATTGACGGATCGGCGAGCTCAATGGCCGCCTTGAGCGCTTGAGCGATGTCATCAAGATAGACGAATTCAAGTTGCTCACGGGCCTGCAACGGCACCTCGTCCAGGTCTTTTCGATTGCGCGCGGGCAACATGATTGTCTTGATGCCAGCGGCCAGCGCTGCCAGTATTTTTTCTTTGATGCCGCCCACCGGCAACACCAGGCCGCGCAAGCTGATCTCGCCGGTCATGGCGACATCGCTGCGCACCGGGCGGTTCATGAAAAGAGAGGCCAGGGCAATGAACATGGCCACGCCCGCACTCGGGCCGTCCTTGGGAATGGCGCCGGCTGGCACATGAATATGCACGTCGGTTCTTTCCAGCACGGCGGCGTCAAGCCCGAAAGTAGTGGCCCTGGACTTCACCAGCGTCAGCGCGGCCTGGGCCGACTCCTTCATCACGTCGCCCAGTTGCCCGGTCAGGATCAGGCGCCCTGTGCCCGCCATGCGGCTCGCTTCGATGAACAAAATGTCCCCGCCCACGGGCGTCCAGGCCAGCCCGGTCGCCACGCCCGGCAGGCCAGCGCGCAAGGCGACTTCATTCTCGAACTTGGCTGGGCCCAGCACCTCCTCCAGATCGGGCGCGTCAACCCGTGCGCTTGCTATTTCCCCTTCAGCGATGCGCACGGCCACACGCCTGCAGACCGCGCCAATCTGGCGCTCCAGGTTGCGCACGCCGGCTTCGCGCGTGTAGTCGCGGATGATGCTGGCGAGTGCCGCGTCGCTGATCTCCAGTTGCTCGGGCGCCAAGCCAGTGTCATCGAGCTGGCGCGCCACCAGGTAGCGCCGGGCGATCTCACGCTTTTCTTCCTGCGTGTAGCCCGACAGGTGCAGCACCTCCATGCGGTCACGCAAGGGGCCGGGAATCGGGTCGAGCACATTGGCGGTGGTGATGAACAGCACCTGCGACAGGTCATAAGGTACGGCCAGGTAATTGTCGCGAAAGCTGTTGTTTTGCTCCGGGTCCAGCACCTCCAGGAGCGCTGCCGACGGGTCGCCCTGGATGCCGCCGCCGAGTTTGTCAATCTCGTCGAGCATCATGACGCAGCCGCGCGTGCCGGCCTTCTTTAAGGCCTGGATGATGTTGCCGGGAAGGGCGCCGATGTAGGTGCGCCGGTGGCCGCGGATTTCGGCCTCGTCATGCACGCCGCCGAGCGACACCCGCACAAATTTGCGTCCCATCGCGCGCGCGATCGATTGCCCGAGTGAGGTCTTGCCCACGCCGGGCGGCCCGACCAGACACAGGATCGGGCCGTGGCCGCCGGGTTTGAGCTTGCGCACGGCCAAGAATTCGACAATACGCTTCTTCACTTTTTCCAGATCAAAGTGATCGGCATCCAACACCTGGCGCGCCTGCGCCACGTCAATGGTGTCGGGCTCGGGTGCTTTCCAGGGCAATTCAACCAGCCAGTCGAGGTAGGTGCGCACCATTGAGTACTCGGACGAGCCATCCGCCATGCGCTCGAGCCGCTTGAGCTCCTTGGTCGCTTGCTTGGCGACCTCTTCGGGCATGTCGGCGTCTTCGATCAATTGGCGCAGTTCGTTGATCTCAGCGGCATTGCCAACGCCTTCGTCGCCGAGTTCTTTCTGGATCGACTTCAATTGCTCGCGCAGCAGGAACTCGCGCTCGCGCTGCCCCAGACTGGTCTTGGTGCGCCTGTCAATGTCACGCGAAAGTTTCAGGACATCCATGCGGTGCGTCAACATCTCAAGCACCCGGTCCAGGCGCCGGCGCAGGTCAAATTCCTCCAGAATTTCCTGTTTCTCCGGTGCCTTGATGTCCACGTAGCCCGCCACCAGGTCGGCCAGCATGGCCGGGGTGTCGATGCCCTGCACCGCGTGCACCATTTCGGCGGGCACCTGCGGCATCATTTGCAGCACCTCAACGGCGCGCTCCTTGAGCCGCATGAAGCGCGCCTCGATTTCTCGGTCGTCCGGCACGACCATCTCGGCAATGCGTTCGATCCGTGCTACGGTGAAAGGGAAACCCTTCACGTAGCCGGTGACGCGAAAACGCTGCTGGCCCTGGCACACGATGTGATGAGTGCCGTCGGGCGTGGTGACATAGCGCAGGATCGCGGCGATGGTGCCGACGCCCGACAAATCGTTGGGGCCTGGTGTTTCCACCTCCGGGTTCTTCTGCATCAGGATGCCCACGGCCTGATCGGTTTTGACCGCGTACTGGGCGGCTGCAATCGAGCTTTCTCGCCCGATCGAGATCGGCACCACCATGCCCGGAAACAGCACCATGTTGCGCACCGGCACGACGATCAGGGCGTCGTCGGGCAGCTCAGGCATGGGGTCTTCTGGCGCCAAAGAGTCGCTTTTGTCGGGCAAATGGATGACTTGACTCATGGGTGTTGCTCCAGATGAAGGCGCAGGCAGCCGTGCTCGAACTGCATGTCAGCGAGGCGATAGTTCGCATCCGGCAAGCCGATGCGGCGCTCAAAGCGACCATAGGGAATTTCCAGCCGGACGATCACACCGGTGCCCAGGTTGGGGCCGAACTGGCGCTCGCCGCGCACCACAATGCACTGTGACTCCAGACTCACCGACAGGCGCTGCGGCGCCACCCCGGGCAGTGCGATCAGAAGGCCGAGTTCATGTTCATTCGCCACCATGTCGACCGGTGGTTGCCAGCACGGTGCGTTGTCAAGGTGGCCAACATGGAACAACTGGCGCTGCAGGCGGTCGGCGCTGTGCAGCCGCTCAATCGCTTGCTCCAGCATCCAGGCTCGGGGATCATGATGCCGCATGGATTAGCCTTGTCCCGTCTGCATTGCCTGGTCTCCTTGTACTTGTGCTGGCGCCCGATCAATCAGGCTCAGTCAAGCGTAAGAGCAGCACCCGATTGGCCGCTTGAGAAAACGCAAGCGGTTTGAGGGCCCGCCTTTGACACGTCGGCGGGCGGCCTTGTGGATCGATGCGGGTGGATAGCCTAAATGCAATGAAAGGGCGTGTATCAGGCGCAAACCCGCATTTACAGCCAGCGTAAGCTGGAGTATCGTCAGCAGATGAAAAAGCAAAGTATCTGGACCGTCGACCTGGTCGAGTTGCTCAAGTTATGGCTGAGCGACCTAGTGGCTTTTTTCGAGACTGCCCTGATGTTTGTGGTGCTGTCGCTGCCGGTGGTGATTTCAGCGTTGGTGCTGTGGTGGCTGATGTAGTGCCGCGGGTCGATGGTCCCCTGAGGGATCAACGCCGCAGTTGCACCAAGCCCGCCGACAGCGCGGTGCCGCACACGATGATGACGGCGCACACGAGCATCCACAGCGACACCACCTCGCCCAAAAAGATCACGCCGTAAATCACCGCAAACACCGGGATCGCAAAGGTCACGCTCAAAGAGCGCGCTGGCCCCACGTTCTCAATCAGCCGGAAATACAGGATGTAGGCCACGCCGGTGCACAGCACGCCCACGGCCAGCAGCGCCAGCCAGGCCGTCGGGCTGGGCATCTGCTGCGGCCACAGCCACAGCGTGGGCAAGGCCAAGCCCAGCGTGGCGCCGAACTGGCTGCCAGCGGCAGTGACCAGCGAGGGCAGGCCGCTCAGGTAGCGCTTGGTGTAACTGGCCGAGATGCCGTAGCACAGGCAGGCCGTCAAAACCGCCAGCACGGCCCAGCCGGTGGCCAGGCCCGAGGCGCCAGGCTTGAAGCTGGCTTTGTCCCAGGCCAGTAACGCCACGCCAGCAAAGCCGATCAGCAAACCCAGAATGCGCAGGCCGTGGGGTCGGTCCTTGAGCCAAGCCCAGGCGACCACGGCGCCAAACAAGGGCGTCGTTGCATTCAAGATGGCCGACAGGCCGCTGCTGATCGACAGCAGCGCAAAGGAGAAGCAGGCAAAGGGAATGGCGGAGTTGAACAGGCCGACGAAAAAGACTTCTTTCCAATGCCGCGCCAGTTGAGGCCCCAGACCGCGCCACAGCAACAAGGGCCCCAAGAACAGGGCAGCAATCGCCACCCGCAGACCGGCTGTCGGGATGGCGCCAAACTCCTGCGCACCCAGGCGCATGAACATGAAGGACGAGCCCCAGATGGCGGCGAGCAGCACAAACTCGGTGCGCCAGGGCCGGGTCGGCGAAGGTGAATTCAAAGTGTTCCTTGGGTTAGGCCGGCGTGGGTCGAGGGCGCAAACGCCGCGCCTTCAAGCAGCAACAGGGCGCGTTTGCGCTCGACCCCGCCAGCGTAGCCGGTCAGGGCACCTTTGGTACCGAGCACGCGGTGACAAGGCACGATGATACTCAAGGGGTTGCGTCCGATCGCGCCGCCCACGGCCCTGCCGTAGAGGGCAGCGGGTTTGCCGATGGCCACACTGATATCGCCATAGCTGCAGGTGCTGCCACGCGGGATATTCAGTAGTGCTCGCCAGACCGACTGCTGAAAACCAGTGCCGCCGCTCAAATCCAGGGGCAGATCGAAGGACTGGCGCCGACCCGCAAAATAGTCGTTGATTTGCGTGCGGGCTAGGTCGAAGATGGCGGCGTCGCCGACCTCGGGCCAGCCTGAGGTGTCGGGCTGGTGGCTCTGGCCGTCAAACCAGGCGCCCAGCAATTTGCCGTCGCTGGCGGCCAGGATGATGCGCCCCAGCGGGCTGGCGTAGCTCGTTTGCACGGTTGTTGTTGAATATTTCATGTCATTTCGCCTTGCGGCCCTTGTCAAATAAGCGCTGCATGCTATTTATATAATAGCAGATGAAGTGTCTGGGAGCGGGCGCACGGTCGGCGCCAGAGTCGCCCAAGCCCGCACTAGCGCGTAGCTGCGCCACGGTTGCCAGGCGTGAGACGCGGTCAGCGCCTCTAGCGCCGGGTTTTTTGCATCTTGCACGCCCAGCGCCCGGTGCAGCGCAACATCGCCGGCCGCAAAGGCGTCGGGCCAGCGCAGCGCCCGCATCGCGATGTACTGGGCGGTCCAGTCGCCCACCCCGGGCAGCTCCTTCAGCGCGGCCACGGTGGCCGCCACGTCGGCACCGGCGTGTAACTGCAGGCGCTGCGTCAACACGGCGCTGGCGATCGACCGGATCGCGGCCTGGCGCTGCTTGACGATGCCCAGCTCGCCCAGCGCATCGCCGCTGGCGTCGGCCAGCGCGGCGGGTGTCGGAAAGAGCCGGTTCAGCCCGGCAAAAGGCGTATCGACGGGCTCACCCCAGCGCGCCACAAGCCGGGTCGCAAGCGTGCGCGCCGCCGCCACCGTGATCTGCTGGCCCAGGACGGCACGCACGGCGAGTTCAAAGCCGTCGAGCGCGCCGGGTACACGCAAACCGTCGCCCAGGGGAAATCTCGCATGCAGCAGACTGTTGATGGCGCCGGGATCGGCGTCCAGGTCCAACAGGGCGCGCACGCGTGCCATCACCCCGGGTAGCACACCCAGCAGGGAATCGCTCAGGCGCAGTTCGACACGGTTCTGCGCGTCATCAAAACTAGCCTCGATCCAGCCGGTGTAGCGCTTCTCAAAGGCTGTGACGGCGACGGTCTTGCGCAGGCTCAAGTGGTCCGCGCTGAGCGTGACGTCTTCGATGCCGGTGACTTGCCGCGTGGCAAAGAACGCCAGCATGGCGCGGGCGTCGTAAGGCGGGCGATACGCCAGCCGGACCTGAAGACCCGCGTGGGCGCCGCCCTGAGTGCCGCGCGCTCGGCTGCGGCGCAGCTGGCTGGGGTTGAGGGCGTAATGCTCGGCAAACGCGGCATTGAAACGCCGCACGCTGGCGAAACCACTGAGCTGCGCCACTTCGGTGACGGGCAGCGCCGTGTCGGTGAGCAGCTGCTTGGCCGTCAGCAGGCGCCGCGTTTGCAGGTATTGCAGCGGCGAGACACCCAGGGCCGCCGAAAAAACGCGGCGCAAATGACGCTCGCTCACACCCAGGCGCAGCGCGAGTTGCGCCACACTGGGCGGGCCTTGCGCCCACGCCTCGGGGGTATCGAGCAGGCGTGCGGCCTGTGCGGCCAGAATGCTGCAGGCGTCCTGCATCGACCACGCGCGCGCCTCGGGCGCAAGACCGAGGGCGAGCGTGCCCGGTGCGAGTTCCGGGCGGCAGCGCAGGCAGGGCCTAAAACCCGCGCGTTCGGCTTGCGCGGCGTGGCTAAAGAAAAGGCAGTTCTCGCGCTTGGGCGTGCGCACGCGACAGACCGGGCGGCAATAAATTCCGGTGGAGGTGACGCCGGTGAAAAAGCAGCCGTCAAAGCGCGCGTCCTTGGCCTTCAGGGCGAGGTAGCGGGCGTCATCGATCGCAGCGGCGCTAATGGGTGTCATCACAACAATGATACGCGGGCGCTGGCGCCAGACCAGCCGTTTTCGGACCTGTCCCTGGGCTGGCCGGCCCTTATCTACAATCCAATGCGACTATCGATTCAACCCCTTTTGTCAGGAACCCCGTCATGAAGTTTTCAGCGTCCATATTCAAAGCCTACGACATTCGCGGCATCGTGCCGGTGAGCATCAACGGCGCCCAGGCCGAAGCGCTGGGCCGGGCCTTTGGCACGGCGGCGCGGCGAGAGGGAGAGTTGACTGTGGCGGTGGGGCGCGATGGTCGCCTCACGGGCGCGGAGTTGAGCGCGGCTTTGACGCGCGGTCTGGTCGCTGCGGGCATTGAGGTCATTGATATTGGAATGGTGACGACACCGATGCTGTACTTTGCCGCCAACACGCTGTGCAGCAGCGGCATTCAGGTCACGGGCAGTCACAACCCGAAAGACCACAACGGCTTCAAGATGGTGCTGGCCGGGCGCGCCATTTACGGCGACGAGATTCAGGCGCTGCACCGCATGATGGAAGACGAATCCTGGGAGTTGCTTGGTGGGGGCAGCGTGCGCGCGGTCGATGTGCAGGCGGCCTACCAGGCGCGCATCGTGGGTGACATCAAGCTGGCGCGCCCGATGAAGATCGTCGTTGACTCAGGCAATGGCATCGCCGGCGCCAGCGCACCGGCCATCTTGCGTGCCATTGGTTGCGAGGTGATCGAGCTGTTCAGTGAGGTTGACGGCAACTTTCCGAATCACCACCCCGACCCCAGCAAGCCGGAGAACCTGCGCGACCTGATGGTCGCGCTCAAAGACAGCGACGCCGAACTGGGCCTGGCTTTTGACGGCGACGGCGACCGCCTGGGCATCGTGACCAAAGAGGGCAACAACATTTTCCCGGATCGGCAACTGATGCTGTTTGCGCGGGATGTGCTGACGCGTGTGCCGGGCGGCACGATCCTGTTCGACGTGAAATGCTCGCAGCGCCTGGCCCCGGCGATTGAAGCTGCGGGCGGCGTGCCCCTGATGTTCAAGACCGGGCATTCGCTGATCAAGGCCAAGATGAAGGAAGTCAACTCGCCGCTGGGCGGCGAGATGAGCGGCCATGTGTTCTTCAAGGAACGCTGGTACGGCTTTGACGATGGCACCTACGCCGGCTGCCGCCTGCTCGAAATCTTGAGCCGTTCGTCCAATGCCAGTGCCGTGCTGGATGGCTTGCCCACCAGTTTCTCGACGCCCGAATTGAACGTTAAGTGCGCCGAGGGCGAACAGCACACGCTGGTGGCGCAACTGCTGGCCGCCGCAAGCGCGGCCATGAGCGCCAGTGCCGGCAGCGGCACACTCAACGATGCGGTCAAGGCGGGCGCCAAAGTCTCCACCATCGATGGCCTTCGCGTGGATTGGCCCGATGGCTTTGGCCTGATCCGGGCGTCCAACACCACGCCGGTGCTGGTGCTGCGCTTTGAAGGGCACACGCCCGAGGCCTTGCACCGCATCGAAGGCACGATGCTGACGCTGCTGCGCGAGGTGAAACCCGGCGCGGTGCTGGACCAGGCTGCGCATTGAAGCTGTTGATCTTTTGACGCGACTTCTGTATTCCCTTCTGATGTGGCTGGCGCAGCCTTTGTTGCGCCTCAAACTGCGTCGTCGCGGTGTGCAGGAGCCAGGCTATTTGCTGGCCATGGACGAGCATTTCGGGCATTACACCTCGGCGGCGCCTCCGGCAGACGGCCACACGATCTGGGTGCACGCGGTGTCATTGGGGGAAACTCGAGCGGCCGCCGTGCTGGTGACCAGTCTGCGCGCGCGCCTTCCCGGCATGCGCCTGTTGCTCACACACGGTACCGCCACCGGCCGCGCCGAGGGCCTGCAGTTGCTGCTTGCGGGCGACCTGCAGGTTTGGCAGCCATGGGATACAGCGGGCGCCGTGCAGCGCTTTCTGGCGCATTTTCAGCCGCGCATCGGCATTCTGATGGAGACCGAAATCTGGCCCAATCTGGTGGCAGGGTGCGCGCAGCGCCGCGTGCCGCTGGTGCTGGCCAATGCGCGCTTGAGCGCGCAGTCACAGCGTAAGACACGCAGGCTGGCTTGGCTGGCGCGGCCAGCCTACCGCGCCTTGAGTGCCGTGTGGGCGCAGACGCAAGACGATGGCGCGCGTTTGGCGAGTTTGGGCGCGCCGGTGCAAGGCATTTTCGGGAATCTCAAGTTTGACGCCACGCCCAACGCCGAGCAGCTGGCGCTGGGCCAGCGCTGGCGTCGCCACAACGGTCGGCCGGTGGTGATGCTGGCCAGTTCGCGCGAAGGTGAAGAGGCCGATTTGCTGCAACTTTTGGCATCTTTTTGGCCTCTAGCCCGCGTGGATAATGAACATGCTGCTATTGTTTCAGTTGTTAATGAAGTTCAGTGGTTGATTGTGCCACGGCACCCGCAGCGCTTTGCCGCAGTGGCGGCCTTGATCGAACAGCAAGCTTTTGGCGTCTCGCTGCGCAGCAGTTGGCTTGATGGGCCGCAGCCTGGCCGTGCATCGGCTGACGCGTCTTCGCCCCGGGCCACGGTCTGGCTCGGTGACTCGCTGGGGGAAATGGCGCTGTACTACGGTTTGGCCGATGTTGCGCTGTTGGGTGGCAGCTTCGAGCCGCTTGGGGGACAAAACCTGATTGAAGCGGCGGCCTGCGGCTGCCCGGTGGTGATGGGCCCGCACACGTTCAACTTCGCTGACGCTGCCGAGCAGGCGCGCGTGGCCGGTGCCGCGCAGCGCGTGGCCGACATCACACAAGGGGTGCAAGCGGCTGCCAGGCTGGCGGTTGACGCCAACGCGCTGGCGGTCGCACAGCAAGCTGCCAAGGCCTTTGCCCGCAGCCACTGCGGGGCCAGTGCGCGTCTCACCGAGGCGGTGGTGCAGTTGTTGGCCGACCACCCGATAATAAAAAAATCACCTCAGGTTAACGCCCATGGTCAACCGCCACCCTGATCGATGAATTGACTTGACAATGACCCCCAACGCGCGCGGCGGGTTGACTGCGCGGGTAGCGAGCACAGTCACTCCACGCTAGCGCCGGCGCTGCACTTGCAGGGCGCCTGGGTTGACGATGTTGGTCGGTGTGCCCTGGATGAAATTGATCACGTTGTCAAATGCGGCACCAAAGTACATCTCATAACTGTCTTGCTCTACATAGCCAATGTGCGGCGTGCAAATGCAGTTTTCCAGCCGCAGCAAAGCGTGGCCCTGCAAAATGGGCTCGCTCTCGAACACATCGATCGCCGCCAAGCCGGGTCGGCCGCGGTTCAGGCCACTGATCAAGGCATCGGCTTCGATCAGTTCGGCGCGGGCCGTGTTTACCAGCAGGGCAGTGGGCTTCATGCGTGCCAGATCGTCGAGTTTGACGATGCCCTGAGTCTCATCGACCAAACGCAGATGCAGCGACAGGACATCGCACTGGGCAAAAAACTCATCGCGACTGGCGGCTGCTTCAAACCCGTCCAGCAGCGCGCGCTCGCGCGCTGGCGCGCGCCCCCAGACCAGCACTTTCATGCCGAAGACCTGGCCGTAGCCTGCCAGCAGGCGTCCGACGTTGCCATAACCCCAGATGCCAAGCGTTTTGCCCTTCAGGACCGTCCCCATTCCGAAGTTGGGGGGCATTGATCCGGTCTTCAAACCCGATTGTTGCCACGCGCCGTGTTTGAGATTGCCGATGTACTGGGGCAGGCGGCGCACCGCAGCCAGGATCAGGGCCCAGGTGAGTTCGGCAGGTGCCACCGGCGAGCCGGAGCCCTCAGCCACGACGATGCCGTGCTCGGTGCAGGCGTCCAGGTCGATGTGCGAGCCGACCCGCCCGGTTTGCACCACCAGCTTGAGCTTGGGCAGCTTTTCGATCAGCGCACGCGACAAATGGGTGCGCTCACGGATGAGTACGATCACATTGGCGTCCTTGAGGCGCACCGACAGCTGCCCCAGCCCCTTGACCGTGTTGGTGTACACCTTGGCCGGGTAGGGCGCCAGCTTGACTGCGCATTCGAGCTTTCGAACCGCGTCCTGGTAATCATCAAGTATTACGATGTTCATAGGCCGTTATTGTGCCTTGGCACGGCCCGTGCGCTTGGCAGCGGCTATTGTTCAAACGCACAAAGGAGCAAGATTTTCCTTGCCTTGGCTCGTCAGCCCAGTCCGCTTGGGCAACAAGCTGCGCCCTTGCAATTTTCTTTGCCAGCCCTTAAGACAGCGCCGCTTCGCATGCCGCCAGGCGATCCAGTTCGGCACAGACATCAGCCATGCGGCCAGAAATGACCATGCGCCCGACCTGGGCCGGCGCTTGGCCGGCTTCCATAACGCGCACCACGCGCAGCGGTCGCTGAGCTGGGGCATGCGTTGGCAGTGGCCGCTGCTGCGCCGCGCCATGACGCGGCGCAGCCCGGGGACGCCAAACCAGTTGCCGGTGACGCAAGGGCTGGCCCGATGGTGTGCTGCGTCCACGCAAGGCGTTGGGGCGCTTGGGTAGATGGGCCAGGGCAGGCAGCGCGGGCATAAGCCAGCGCCAAAGCGCTTGCAGAGGCGCCAGAAAGAGGGGAACAGGCAGGAGTGCAGAGCTCATGGGTAACCTTTCAATGCAATAGCCGAGCGCTTGCTCACATCAGCATGGTGTTGCGGATCAAACCCACGGCCAAACCTTCAATTTCGAAGGGCTCACCGGGCTCCACCACGATGATCTGGTAGTCGGGGTTTTCCGGGCACAGTTCGATCAGGTCCTTGGTGCGTCTAAAGCGCTTGACCGTCACTTCATCGCCCAGGCGGGCCACCACAATTTGGCCATTTTTGGCGTCCTTGGTGGATTGCACGGCCAGCAGGTCGCCGTCCATGATGCCGGCGTCGCGCATCGACATGCCGCGCACCTTGAGCAGGTAGTCGGGCTTGCGCTGGAACAGACTGTTTTCCACGTAGTAGGTTTGGTCAATATGCTCTTGCGCGAGAATCGGCGAGCCTGCGGCCACGCGGCCGATCAGGGGCAGCATCAGTTGCGACAGGCCGGGCAGCGACAGAGAGAATTCTTTGCTGCGCGATTCATTGATGGAACGCATCGTTTCGCTCTTGAGCCGGATACCGCGCGATGTGCCGCTGACGAGTTCGATGGCGCCCTTGCGCGCCAGTGCCTGCAGGTGTTCTTCGGCGGCATTGGCGGACTTGAAGCCGAGCTCGGTGGCGATCTCGGCCCGGGTCGGTGGCGCGCCGGTGCGTGCAATGGCGTTCTGGATCAGGTCCAGAATCTGTTGCTGGCGTGCGGTGAGTTTCGGGCTTCCAAGCATGGCGTCTCCTTGGCGGTTTGGTGGATTTAACTGTTACTTTATACACACTGTTGTTGTATTCAGTAACTGTATTTTTAATCAGTTTTTTAAAGTTGGCAAGTGATGGCTGAAAAATTTGTACAAAAGATCGTGGTTTTGGCCACGGGCGGCACGATTGCCGGCAGCGCAGCCAGTGTCAGCGACAACATTGGGTACAGCGCCGCCCAGATGGGTGTGCGCCAATTGTTGGACAGCGTGCCCGGACTTGATCAGGTGGCAGCCGGTCGCACGCTGGTCGCCGAGCAAGTGGCGCAGATTGACAGCAAGGACATGAGCTTTGCCGTCTGGCAGCAGTTGGCACTGCGCGTGAGTCACCATCTGGGGCAAACCGATGTCAGCGGCATCGTGATCACCCACGGCACTGATACGCTGGAAGAAACCGCCTATTTTCTGCATGCGGTGCTGCCCGCGCAGCAACTCGCAGCCAAGCCGGTGGTTCTGACCTGTGCCATGCGCCCCGCCTCCAGTGCGGCGCCAGATGGACCGCAGAACCTGCGTGATGCGGTGGCGGTCGCATCGACCCTGGGCGCCGGTGGCGTGGTGGCCGTCTGTGCGGGCAAGGTGCACGCGGCCGTGGACGTGCAGAAGGTCGACACCTACCGCCTTGACGCCTTCAGTTCGGGCGACGCCGGTGTCGTGGCTTATGTCGAGGAGGGCGTCGTTCGTTTGGTACGTAATTGGCCTCTGGCCCTCGTGGATAAAGCGCAAGTAGCTATTGATAAAATAGCATCACTGCCGCATTGGCCACGCGTTGAAATTGTGATGAACTACGCCGGCGCCAGTGGTGCGCTGGTCGATGCCTTGCTGGCTCCGGGGGCCGTGGCGGGTTCGCCCGCGGCCCAAGCCAGAGGGGTGTCTCCAGTGCGCGGCCTGGTGGTGGACGGCACCGGTAACGGCACGATTCATCAGGACATGGAGGCGGCGCTGCGCTGCGCGCAGGCGCTTGGGGTGAAGGTGGTGCGCTCAAGCCGTTGTGCCACGGGCCGTGTGCTGGCGACCAAGAGTTCGGAATTTGCGCATTCCGATGGTCTGTCACCGGTCAAGGCACGAATCGCCTTGATGCTGCAACTGATGCATTCCTGAAAGTCGGGCGGGCCTTGCTTGATAGACTCCCGGCGTTCTAATGCGAATAACAACAGGAGTAAATCAATGATCAAACGCTTGGAAATCGGCACACGCATGTCCGAGGTTGCCATTCACAACGGCACAGTCTACCTGGCCGGTCAGGTGGCCGGTGACGCCAGTGCGGACATTCAAGGTCAAACGGCTCAGGTTCTTGCCGAGGTGGACGCCTTGTTGGCCCGGGTTGGCAGTGACAAGAGCCGGATTTTGATGACGCAGATATTTCTGGCCGACCTGGCGGACTTTGCCGGTATGAATTTGGTTTGGGATGCCTGGGTTGTGCCCGGCCAGACGCCACCGCGTGCGACAGTGCAGGCGGCGCTCGCCAAGCCCGAGTGGAAAATCGAGGTCGTTGTCACTGCTGCTGTTTGATGCTTCACTCGACGCGGGGTGATTCGCTGCAAAAGCCGCGACCGTTGAGTCGGCGGTGCTTTGGGTTGGTGTAGGTGTAAACACTGATACGATCCTAAATTATTCACGGATAGAATTATTTGGAGTTATTTATTTTCCATTAAGAAAAATTTAAGAGCGAATATTTTCAAATTAAGTTATGCGTGAATTTCTTGATCCCACCGATCGCCGCCTGGCCAAGTTGCTTTCCAGTGATGGGCAGGACGGCGTGAATCAGCTGGCCGAGAAATTGCAACTCAGCCCGCCCACTGTGCGAACACGCTTGAGGTCGCTGATCGATAAGAGTATTTTGAAGATCGTCGGGCTGCTGAACCTGTCGGAACGCCCGGAGCTCATTGCCGCCATTGTGGGCATCAACGCCAACGCACAGGGGCATCTTGACGAGCTGATGAAGGACATTGCCAATTTGCCATTTGTAACTTCCGTCAGCATCGTGACCGGCCGTTTTGATCTGATCGTAGAAGTTTTGGTGGCCGGCGATGTGCAAGATTTGTACCGATTTACGAGCGAACTGCTTCCCCGCGTGGCGGCGCCCGGTGTCATCAGCCGCAGCGAAGCGTTTGTCGTGATGAAGTCACATGAAAAATGGGTCAATCTGCCACGGGGTTGCTGGGAGGACGGTGTTGACGGCGTCACTGACGCTGGTGTCGCCACCCCAAGCCGGTGAACGGTTGAAGACTGGTTTCTGTCTTGGAGGATGGTCTTCCAAGGAGATTATTAGAGGAGAACGTAAATGAAGAAGTTGAACTTTCTACCCGCACTGCTGCTGTCCTGCATTGGCTACTTCGCTGCGGCAAGCATGGCTCACGCCGCCACGCTGGACGACATTCAGAAACGTGGCGAGCTGAGGATCGCGGTTCAAACCCAGGGCCCTCCGTTTTCCATGATCGACAAGAACGGGGAGCGCACCGGCAGTTCTGTGGAACTTGCCAAACTGATGGCCAAGGAGATGGGCGTCAAGGCGGTCTTTCTTGACCTTGACTGGGATGGCCTGTTGCCGGCGCTCATTTCGGGCAAAGCCGACTTGCTCGCGGCCGACATGACGCCGACCCTGGCGCGCGCTGTGAAAGTTGCTTTCACCAAGCCTTTCATCTACATCGGCCCGGTGGTGGCGGCAAAAGCCGGGAGTAAATTCACTTCTACAGCGGCCTGCAAGGCGCCGGGTACAAAAATCGCGGTTCTGTTTGGCAGCACCGGCGAGAAGCTGGCAAAAACCGTCTTTGACAAAGGTGAAATCAAGAGCTACAAAGGCGGCGGAACCTTGCTGCTCGACGCGGTGAAGAATGGACAAGCTGACTGCTTGCTCAATGACAGCTCTGCCGTGGCGGGCCAGTCGGCCGGCTATCCCAAGGGAACCTTCAAAGTCATGCCGGAGCTGCTGGCCAAGGAAGCGTTGGCCTATGCAACCCGTTACGACTCCCTTGACCTTCTGACCTGGATCAATTTGTTCATTGACCAGACCACGCTCGACGGTCGCCTACAACAGAATCTTGATTACTGGGTCAACTCGACCAAATGGAAAGAGGCCCACTAAGTCTCTGATGGGGGCGCGGATTCGGCGCTGTTGTCACTGCGCCTAATCCCAAACCCCTCCTGCTTCAATGAATGGCCACTGAATGTTATTGGATCTGAACTTTCGGGTCATCGGAGAAACGCTTCCTGATTTTTGGCTGGGTTTCCTGGCCACCTTATCGATTTCATTGACGGCGTTTGCCGGTGCTCTCGTGATCGGCGTCATCGCTTGTGCGATGAGCATCCAGCCTTCCCGGTTGCTGCGGGCGCCAGCGGTTGCTTATGTGGATGTGATACGGGCAACGCCCTTGCTGGCCCAACTCTATTTTTTGTATTTCGGCTTGCCGAGCTTCGGCATTCTCATGCCCGAAGTGGTGATTGGCATCATCGCGCTTTCGCTCAACAGCGGCGCCTATGTCAGCGAGATCATCCGCTCCGGGATCATGTCGATTCCCCGTGGGCAGGTTGAAGCGAGCGCCAGTTCGGGCATGAGCTACTGGCAGCAAATGCGCCTCATCATTCTCCCGCAAGCGCTGCGCCCCATGGTGTCGCCGTTGATCGGGCAGGCCATTGTGCTGGTCAAGGATTCGTCATTGCTGTCGCTCATTTCAGTCCTGGAGCTCACGCGCGCCGGGCAAACGCTGGCCAATGACCGTTTCATGCCCGTAGAAGGCTTGGCAGCGACTGCGGTGGGCTACCTGATTATCTATTTTGGTTTGAAGTTGATGGCAGCCGCATGGATGCGCATCAATCAAATCTCTGCGCGCCATTGAAGGGCCATGACATGACGCTGTTCCTGGAACAACTACAAGGCATTGCCCAGTACTACCCGGTGCTTCTGAAGGGTATTGGCGCGACCCTGGCACTGTCGGTCATTGGCATTGTCGCTGGGACGATGGTTGGTTTTGTGCTGGGCATCGGACGCGCCAGTTCCAACAAACTGCTCTCATTTGTCATCGGCGCCTACACCGATCTCTTTCGCGGCACACCGGTGCTGGTTCAGGTCTTTGTTGTCTTTTTCATACTGCCTGAAGCGGGCATTGAGCTTGACTCATTCACGGCCGGCGCCCTCGCGTTGTCCAATATTGCGGCCTGCTTCATCTCCGAAATTGTGGCCTCCGGGATCAAGGCTGTACCCATCGGACAGGTCGAGGCCGCTGCGTCAGCCGGTCTTGGCCGCGTCCAGCAGCTACGGTTGGTTGTGCTGCCGCAAGCCACCCGAATGGTTGTCCCCTCGTTGGTCGGGCAATTCGTTCTACTGATCAAAGATTCATCGGTTGTGTCAGCCATCGGGCTTCTCGACCTGACGCGCTCGGGTTGGATCATTGTTCAAAGCGTACCCAATGGACTGCTGGTTTTCGCGGTTGTGGGCATTGGGTATTTCCTGATCTGTTATCCGCTGCTTCATTTGTCCAGGCGAATGGAAAAGACGTGAGCTGCCAGTAGCACTTCAAGACAACTCAGACCCAGCCATCGCGACAGCGAAGACGACGAGGAGCAAGCACAAATGATCAAATTCAACGAAGTCAATAAATGGTATGGCACGCATCATGTGCTGCAAAACATCAATCTTGAGGTTGCCAAGGGAGAGGTGCTGGTGGTGTGCGGGCCCAGCGGCTCTGGCAAAAGCACACTGATCCGCTGTGTCAATGGTCTGGAAAAATTTCAAAGCGGCACTTTAATCGTCGATGGCTTGCCGGTCGCCGTTGAAGCCAACCTCAGACAGTTGCGCATGGAGCTTGGCTTCGTCTTTCAGCAATTCAATCTGTACCCTCACAAAACTGCGCTTGAAAACGTCACGTTGGCGCCGATTCATGTGCGCAAGCTGCCCAAAAAAGAAGCCATCAGCCGCGGCCGGGCGATGTTGGAAAAGGTGGGCTTGGGCGATAAATTTGACTCCTACCCGCAACAGTTGTCAGGCGGGCAACAACAGCGGGTCGCGATCGCTCGCAGCCTTTGCATGCAACCCAAGGTCATGCTGTTTGATGAGCCGACCTCTGCGCTCGATCCCGAAATGATCAACGAGGTCTTGGATGTGATGGTCTCTTTGGCCAAAGACGGCATGACGATGATTGTGGTCACCCACGAAATGGGCTTTGCCCGCAAGGTGGCCGACCGTGTGGTGTTCATCGACAAGGGGGCCATTGTGGAGGTCGCGGCGCCTGAAGTCTTCTTCACAACACCAAGGAATGAGCGAACGCGTGAATTCCTCGGGAAGATTCTTCACCACTAGCCCGCTGCTTCGCCCCATTGCATAGTCAATAGAAAGATTTTTCATGACCCGCGTGAGTACAAATGAAACACCGAGCGCACGTACCGTGGCCATCGTCGGGGCCGGCGTGGTCGGTGCGGCGACCGCGCTGGCGCTGGCGGCTAAGGGCTACCTGGTCACTGTCATTGACCACGGGGAAGTCGGCGCTGGAACCAGTTCGGGCAATGCCGGCGGCATTGTCACCGGCGCTGTGACGCCCACCGCCACACCGGGTGTTCTTCGGTCCATTCCGTCCTATATTTTTGCCCCGGACGGTGCCGCGGTGCTGCGGCCCGCTTATTCTCTTGCGGTGCTTCCGTGGTTGTTGCGCTTCATTGCGGCGGGTCGCCCGGCGCGGGTGTCAAGCATCGCCAAAGCGCTTGATCCGCTCGTCTCCAAATCCATGCAAGCGCACCTTGCCTTGGCCGATCTGAGTGCGGCGCGTGCACTCATCCGGCCTGTGGGTTGGTTGAAGGTGTACAAATCAGAGGCCGGGTTTGCAGAGACCGCACTGGAGCAGGAATTGATGACGCGCCATGGCGTTAATTTTTCGATTCTCAACGCCTTTGAGGTGGCCGATCTTGAGCCCAATTTGAACCGGGACTCCTACACACGTGGCGTGTTCCAGCCCGAGAGCGGCTTTGTCAACTATCCCACGGCGTTGACACAAGCCTACTTTGAGGCCGCGCGCGAGCGCCAGGCCCAATACATTCAGGAGAGCGTCCTTGAAGTCAAGCCAACCGAAGGTGGTGGCATCTCTGTCAAGACGGACCAAGCCACACGCCAGTTTGATTCCGTGGTTATCGCGGCGGGGGCCTGGTCAAAGCAGTTTGCAAAACAGCTGGGCGACAAGGTCAGCCTTGACACCGAGCGTGGCTACCATATTTCGTTTGCGTCAACCGGGGGCGAGCTGCTGCGTCGCCCGGTCGGTTTTCCGGAGCGGCATTGTGTTTTGTCGCCGATGCACGACGGCATTTCTCTGGTCAGCGGCGATGAACTGGCGGGCTTGCGTGCGCCGCCCGACTACCGGCGTATTCGCGCCATGGCGCCCTTTGCCCGCAGCGTGTTGCCGGGTCTGGGCGAACAGGCGATTCAGCGTGAATGGATGGGCTACAGACCTTCAACGCCCGATTCCTTGCCTGTGATTGGGCGCTCGCCCAACTGCAAGAACGTGTTCTATGCTTTCGGTCATGGTCATCTGGGGCTCACGCTGGCAGCGATCACGGCCCAATTGATTGCCGGTCTGGTCAACGGTGATGCCGAACCATTCGACTTGTCGCCCTATCGTATCGCCCGGTTCTAAAGGATGAACCCACGCGCGCGCGAGAAAATCATGACGGTTGAAACCGAAGCGGCAAAAATCGCTATTCTTTGCTGGGAAGCGGGGCAGGTGCCCCAAGGACTGCTGCAACTCGAGACCCTGCCGGGCAACAGCACCAACCCGGCATCGTATGACTACGATGTGCGGTTCCATCGCGTGGCGGGGGCCAACGTTCACACGATTCTTGAAAAGCCGGACCAAGGCGTTCTGCGCACGATGATCGCCGATGCCCGGGTGCTGGTGTCGCAGGGAACCAAGGCCATCACCACCAGTTGCGGCTTCAATGCCATCTTTCAGCGGCAACTGGCCAGTGCGGTGGGTGTGCCGGTGTTCACGTCCAGCCTGCTGCAAGTTCCTTTTGCCAGGCAAATTCACGGCCCGGAGAGTGAAATTTGCATCATCACGGCCAACGCAAGTGCGCTTGGCTCCGAGCACCTGAAGGCGGTTGGCATCGCCAACTCGGACGGTCTGCACATCATCGGCCTGGAGCCATGTGCACAGTGGAACCGGATGTTTGCCGAACCCGATCAGGCGGTCGATCTCGATGTGATCGAGCAGGAAGTTTTGGATACTGCGCACCGGGCGCTCGATGCGCATCCTGGCATTCGGGCCTTTGTTCTTGAATGCACCGACCTGCCCCCATATTCGGCAGCGATTCGACGCCAGTGCGGCTTGCCGGTCTTCGACTTCATCACCATGGTCAATTACCTGCATTCAGTGATCTGATTGGCAAGGCCGCCATTGGTTGGGGCCCCGGCCAGGCCAGCCACAAGAAAAGCCTGACACCTTGCTGGGCATCAGGTCTGGGTGCGATTCAAAGTAAGTGCGCTTCAGATCAATGGTTCTTTTCCGAAGCACTCAGGTGCGTCTATTGGGTCGGGGCTGATATCACGGTGGCGGTGAATCAGCCGGGCGATACGCTTTGCTCCGTGTCCCCCGCCCGCTTCGCGAGCTCCTCCTTTACCTCCGCAAAACGCATCATCCGACTGATTCTGTGCGCAGCAGCCGTTTCAGTCCGCCAGCGCCGCAAAGGCCCGCGCAGTGATCTCGTCGACACTGCCGGTGCCGCTGATGGCGCGGTATTTCGGGGCGGCAGTGGGCTCGGCCTTGGCCCAGTTGCTGTAGTAGTCCACCAACGGCCGGGTTTGCGCGCTATAGACCTCCAGCCGCTTCTTCACGGTTTCTTCCTTGTCGTCGTCGCGCTGGATCAAGGGCTCGCCGCTCACGTCGTCCACGCCTGCCACTTTGGGCGGGTTGAACTTGACGTGGTAGGTGCGCCCTGATACCGCGTGGGAACGGCGCCCGCTCATGCGCTCGATGATGGCGTCAAATGGCACGTCGATTTCCAGCACGTAATCGAGTTTGACGCCGGCGGCTTTCATCGCGTCGGCCTGTGGAATGGTGCGCGGAAAGCCGTCAAACAGGAACCCGCTGGCGCAGTCAGGCTGGGCAATGCGCTCTTTCACCAGGTTGATGATCAGTTCGTCGCTGACCAGACCCCCCGAGGCCATCACGCCTTTGGCCTCAAGGCCCAGCGCTGTGCCCGCTTTGACCGCAGCGCGCAGCATGTCGCCAGTCGAGATTTGCGGGATGCCGTATTTTTGGCAGATGAAAGTGGCTTGGGTGCCTTTGCCAGCGCCGGGGGCGCCCAACAGGATGAGTCTCATGGTTTTCCTTTGATTTGCTGAAAATCAGTTGATCAACCCGGTTGGCTCTCTAATGAACCGGGCGGTTGCGTTTGGGCTCAAGAATAGCACGCGTCAAGCGCGCTCAAACTGACGCGGATCAAGCGCCAAACAAGCGCCGCACACGCTCCAGGTCTTCGGGCGTGTCCACGCCTGGGCCGGGTGCGTGGGTTGCGATATGGACGGCGATCCGGTGTCCGTGCCACAGGGCGCGCAACTGCTCGAGTGATTCCGTAACCTCGAGCGGGGCTTGCGTCATGGCTGGGAAACGGCGCAAGAAGCCGACCCGGTAGGCATACAGGCCAATGTGGCGCAGCGGTGCCGGGCTGGGCAGTGCGGCGCTGTCGCCCAGGGGCTGATCGCGCCAGCAGGGAATTGGCGCGCGGCTGAAATACAGCGCCAGTTGCTGCGCGTCGAGCACCACCTTCACGACGTTGCGGTTGTTGAATTCTGCTTCACTACTTATAGCGTGTGCTGCCGTGCTCATGCTAGCTAGCGGCTGATTGAGCAGTAGATCGGCGACGGCGGCGACCAGTGACGGATCAATCAGGGGCTCATCGCCCTGCACGTTGACGACGATTTCCTCGTCGTCCAGTCCCAGCAGCGTGCACGCCTGGGCGAGCCGGTCGCTGCCCGAGGGGTGGTCGGTGCGGGTCAGCACGGCCTCGATGCCGTGGGCTTGGCAAGCTTGGATGATCAGCGGGCTGTCGCCGGCCACCACGACCCGCACACCTGCCGTCGGACTCCAACCAGACAAGACCCGCTGCGCCACACGCACCACCATCGGCGCGCCGCCAATGTCAGCCAGGGGTTTGTTGGGCAAGCGCGTGGAGGCGAGTCGCGCCGGGATCAGGACCGTGTAAGTCAAAGACCGAGTTCCTCGTCGCTCAGGGGGCGCGCTTCGCTTTCCAGCAGGATCGGAATGCCGTCGCGCACCGGGTAAGCCAAGCGCGCGCTTCGGGAGCTGAGTTCCTGTTTTTCGCGGTCGTATTCAAGCGGCCCCTTGGTGACGGGGCAAACCAATAATTCAAGTAGTCGTGTGTCCATAGGGTGATGATAGCGTTGGCTCAAGGGTGGATTGCCAGCAGACGGTCAAGCCGGGTATCAAGCTGCGTCAAAAAGGCGGGTTCCGCCGTGAGGATCAGTGGCACGGCCAGCGCATTAGCTTCCAGTGGCCACAACTTAATCGCATCTTTTTCGGTACAAATCAGCGTGTAGCCTTCGTATTCATTGCGTATCCAGCTAGTGAAATCATAGTGATCTGGCAGCGCCACGGTCCGCGTCAAGTTCAAGCCTTGGGCTCTCAACATGGCAAAAAAATCTTCTGGTTTGGCAATGGCGGCCAGCGCCAGCAGCGGCTTGCGGCACAGGTCGGCGGGGCCGCCCAGATCAGCGAGTGCCTGCTGGCTACCGTCGGACTTGAGTGCGTAGCGGCTCAGCGTGCGCTGGGCGCAGAAACCGGCAAACGCGGGCGGCGTGCCGGTGTGCAGCACCAGGTCGACAAAGCGCGGCCAGGGCTCGCGCAAGGGGCCGGCGGGCAGCAAAAAACCGTTGCCGATACCGCGCTCGTCAAACACGCAGATTTCCAGGTCGCGTTGCAGGCCGAGGTGCTGCAGGCCGTCGTCGCAGAAGATGAGTTGCGTTTGCGGGTAGCGCGCCAGCAGCGCGCGGCCAGCGTCAACGCGGCGCTGGGCCACAAACACCGGCGCGCCGGTGCTGCGCTGGATCAGCGCTGGCTCATCGCCAACATCCGCAATCGCGCTGTTAGCACACACTTCGCGGCAGTCGTCGCTCTGGCGACCGTAGCCGCGCGAGATCACGCCGACCTGCAACCCGCGCTCTTGCAAATGCCGCACCAGCAGCATCACCAACGGGGTCTTGCCAGCGCCGCCCGCGACCACATTGCCGACAACGATCACCGGTACCGCAACGCGTTCTGATTTGAAGATGCCTGCGCGGTACAGACTGCGCCGCAACGCCACCAGCGCGCCATACAGCTGCGAGATCGGCCACAACAGCCAGGCCAGCGGGCCGCGGCGTGTCCAGGCACGGGTCAGGCGCTGTTGCCAGGGTGCTATGTGCGTTGCTCTGGTCATGATTTAGACGCCAGGATTTCTGCAGCGTTCTTGTTTTTTATGCGTTGTATTCCCCCCCCTCTCCCCCAACCCCTCTCCACCCCCGCCGGGGCGGAAAGGGGAGCCAACAGCCACATTTGGCCAACATTTTGATGGTGGGAAATCTGTTTCTCGATGGTGCGCTGCCTCAAAGCGGCCGCAATGGCAATGCGAGGCCGCTCACCCACACGGCGGCTGCGCGCTTTGCCGTCCGGGCTTGAGCGCGCCTTGGCCATTGACGCGAGCGACTGGTTCATGGGATAGGGCCACTTTGAGGCCAACAGGCAGTGGAGCGCAAAGTTCCCGCCTTAAAAAACGCGGCCACATGAAGCCCCCCTCTTTCGCCCGGCGGGGCGAGAGAGGGGTTGGGGGAGTGAGTGGGGGAAAGAACGTTCAAAATGCCATCCCAGTCAAGACAACCGAAAAGCTTTTTTAGTCAATTGCCCTTGGCATGCGCCGTTGACTGGGTCGCGAAGGTGATTTGGCTCAAGCCGGCGCGCCGGGCCGCTTCCATCACGGTGATCACGTCCTGGTGCCGGGCGCTGGCGTCGGCGTGAATGATCACCACGGAATCCTTGCCTGCTTTGGCGCCTTCACGCAATGCAACGGCAAGGATGTCGACACTGCGGCCGGTCACCGGCGTCTTGTTGACAACGTAAGCGCCTTCGCTGCTGACGCTGACCAGCACTTCCTTGGGGTAGTCGCGCTGGGCTTCGGTATCGGCCACCGGCAGCTTGAGTTGCAGTTCGGTGAATTTGCTGTAGGTGGTGGACAGCATCAGAAAGATCAGCACCACCAGCAACACGTCAATGAACGGGATCAGGTTGATCTCGGGCTCTTCCTTTTGCCGCGGGCGGAAATTCATGGCTTGCGCAGCGTGTTGAGGTGCCGTGCCAGCCGCTCTGAGGCCAGTTCCAGCGTCAGCAGGTACTCGTCAACACGGGCCCGAAAATAGCGCCAGAAGATCAGCGACGGAATCGCCACGATCAGGCCAAAGGCGGTGTTGTACAGGGCAATGGAGATGCCATGCGCCAGCTGCGCAGGGTTGCCCCCGGTCGCGCCGCCCGGTGAAGACTGCGAGCCAAAGATCTCGATCATGCCCACCACGGTGCCAAACAGGCCCATCAGCGGTGCCGCCGAGGCAATGGTGGCGAGCGCGGTCAGGTATTTTTCCAGCCGGTGCGCGACCAGGCGCCCGGTGCCTTCCATGGTGGAACGCAGCTCTTCTTCACTGCAGCGCGGGTGGGCGTTGAGCGCGCGCAAGCCGCTGGCCAAGACTTCACCGAGGGCCGAATTTTTCGCCAGTTGATTCACGACATCGGGTGTCGGCACCGCTGTGCGTGAGACATTGAGCACCTCCTCGAGCAACTGAGGTGGTGCGACTTTGGCGGTCTTGAGGCTGACAAAGCGCTCAATGACGAGCGCCAGGGCCAGAATGGAGCAGGCAATCAGCGGCCAGATCGGCCAGCCTGCGGCTTGTATGATTGAAAACAAATGGGGACTCCGCGCAGATGAAAGGCCGCGCAATTATGGCGCAGGTCTTGATTTTTCCAGACGGCCTGCGTCGGTGGCCCTCTTGCCGCGCGTGCGACTGCTTTGCGCCAATCGCCCACACAATCTGTGGATAACTTTGTGGAAAACAGGCTGCCGAAGTGTCGGCGAGCCGCACCGGCTGGGGCTTTTGACAGATCGATGACAAATTAGGCAGTAGAAAATACAATGAAATCAATCACTTGCACCGCGTTATCAGGGCTTCAACGGGGGTGCAAAAGGGGCGACCCATCAGTTCTGACGCTGTGGAGCATTCCTCGGTCACGCCTGGGTGGCTGCCCGGCATTGCACCATGTTTGAAGCCAAGCCCTCCTTGGTGACGCCAGCCGTCTGGCAAATTGGCGCCCTGTGCCGCGCTATCGCCGAGGCGCTTGATGCCCGCTTCAACCCGGTGGTGGTGCGCGGCGAGCTCTCTAGCTTCTCGCGCGCCGCGAGCGGGCATTGCTACTTTTCCCTCAAGGATGAGAGCGGGCAGATTCGCTGTGCCATGTTTCGCCGCGCCGCCAGCTCGTTGGACTTCTCGCCGCGCGAAGGCGAGCTGGTCGAAGTGCGTGGTCGCCTGGGGGTCTATGAGGCGCGTGGTGATCTGCAGTTGATTGTCGAGAGCATGAGCCGGGCCGGTCAGGGCGCGTTGTTTGAGCAGTTTTTGCAGCTCAAGGCCAAGCTCGAGGCCCAGGGGCTGTTTGCGCCCGAGCGCAAGCGAGCGTTGCCGCTGCTGCCGCGCGCCATTGGCGTTGTGACCTCGCTGGGTGCCGCTGCGCTGCACGACGTGGTGACGGCGCTCAAGCGGCGTGTGCCGCACATCCCGGTGCTCATTGTTCCGGCCACGGTACAAGGCGGCAGCGCCCCCGGTGAGTTGATTCAAGCACTATCAAACTTATATCTGCTCACCCAACAGGGACGTGGGCTAGAGCCTGATTTTGTCAAAAAAATTACAAAAAGAGGCGGCTCTACTGTCCCGTGTATCGACGTTATCTTGCTGGTGCGTGGCGGCGGCTCGATGGAGGACTTGTGGGCTTTCAATGATGAGCAGCTGGCGCAGACCCTGGCCCGCAGCCCCGTGCCCGTCATCTGCGGCGTGGGCCATGAGACCGACTTCACCATCGCTGATTTCGTGGCGGATCTGCGTGCGCCTACGCCCACCGCGGCGGCCGAGTTGGTAGCGCAGCCACAGCAGCTCTGGCTGGGTGCGCTTGATGCGACGGCGCAGCGCCTGCAGCGCAGCGTGTCGCGGCGTCTGGACCAGCAAAACCAAAGGCTTGACCTGACGGCATCGCGCTTTGGGCGACCGTCGGCCTTGGTTGGGCGTGCGCGCCTGCGCCTATCCAACAGCGCGCAACGCCTGCAATTGGCTTCAACGCATTTTGTGCAGCAAAAGGCACAAGGCTTGCAGCGCTTGGCGCTGGTTTTTCCCACTGCAGCGCAACGCGGCCTGCAGCGCCAGGACGAGCGACTGCAACGCGCGGCGCTGCGACTGGGTCTGCTCGACCCACATTTGGTACTTGAGCGCGGCTATGCCTGGCTGAGCACGCCAGCGGGCGCAGGCATCAGCAGCGTGCAGCAAACCCGGCCAGGCCAGGCTCTGCGCGCCACCCTTGCCGACGGCACGGTTGATTTGACCGTGACTGCCTAAATAGGGCAAAGTTTCTACAATCCAAGCTTTCCAACAACAAACTCAAGAGGCTCCTATGGAACATACCCTGCCCGCCCTGCCATACGCGATTGACGCGCTGGCTCCGTCCTACTCCAAAGAAACCATGGAGTACCACTACGGCAAGCACCACAACGCCTACGTCGTGAATCTCAACAACCTGCAAAAAGGCACCGAATTCGAAAGCATGACGCTTGAAGAGATCGTCAAGAAGGCCAGTGCTGGCATCTACAACAACGCCGCCCAGGTCTGGAATCACACCTTCTTCTGGAACGGCATGAAGCCCCAGGGTGGCGGTGAGCCCACCGGCGCGCTCGCCGCTGCCATCAACGCCAAATGGGGCAGTTACGCAGCCTTCAAGGAAGCCTTCGTCAAGTCGGCCGTGGGCAACTTTGGCTCGGGCTGGACCTGGCTGGTGAAAAAGGCCGATGGCTCGGTCGACATCGTCAACATGGGTGCAGCCGGCACGCCGCTCACCAGCGCTGACAAGGCATTGTTGGCGGTCGATGTGTGGGAGCACGCCTATTACATTGACTACCGTAACCTGCGTCAGAAGTATGTGGAAACCTTCTTTGACAAACTGGTGAACTGGGATTTTGCGCAAAACAACTTCGCCTGAAGTTGAACTGAGCTGCCGGCCGGGCGCGCCGGTGCGCTTGTCATGAACAAAGCCTTCACCAAAGAAAACGACGACGCTGACGAGGACGAGGCGCCGCCTGGCTTGCCCGCGCTGCCTGCTGGCGGCAAGAACTACATCACACCGCGCGGCTATGCCCGCTTACGCGGCGAGCTGCTGGACTTGATTGACAACCAGCGGCCCCAGGTGGTGGAGGCGGTTTATTGGGCTGCCAGCAATGGCGACCGTTCGGAGAATGGCGACTACATCTATGGCAAAAAGCGCTTGCGGGAGATTGATCGGCGCATCCGTTTCTTGACCCAGCGGCTTGAAATCGCGCAGGTCAGCGACCCAGCGGTGCACCATGGCAGCGAGCAGATATTCTTTGGCGCTTGTGTGCGCTATCTCGAGGCTGGCGGCACAGCGCGCAGCGTCACCATCTTGGGTATCGACGAGGCCGACAGTGCCCAGGGCCAAGTCAGCTGGGTCTCGCCCATTGCCCGCACCCTGCTGCAAGCTCGGGTGGGCGATGAACTGCAGTTGTTGACACCGCTGGGTAGGGTCGAGATTGAGGTGATGGGCGTCGACTATCCGACGCCTGATCCGACCGAATCAAGCTATTGAGCGACTTTGGCGCGTTGCGCCTTGATGACGGACTGCGTCCGCCTGAGATTGCCCAGGGCAGTTTCGAGTTGTTTGGTGTCCCGCACGGCAATCACAAAGCGCAGATCGGTGGCGTCCTGCGCGGCTTCATCTTCCATATCAATGTGAATGATGTCGGCCTCGGCCGCTGCCAGAGAGGCCGCCACCCGAGCCAGCACGCCGCGGCCATTGATGACGGTGACACGCACCTCGGTTTCAAAGGGGCGCACTGGGTCGTCCGACCACTGGACGTCAACAAAGCGCTCACCGTCCTTGAGCTTGAGCTTCTGGGCCACCGGGCAATCCGTTACGTGGACCAGCAGACCCTCACCCCGCCCCAGGTAGCCTACGATGGCGTCGCCGGGAACCGGTCCGCAGCAGGGCGCGTAGCGAATTGAGGCGTTCTCACTGCCATCGAGCACGACACCACCTTGCGCAACGGCTTCGTTCGTGGTGTAGCGCTCACGCGTGAGCAACAAGGCGTTGGGCTTTTCGCCCCGGTCGGTTAGCAGGGTGAGCAAGCGCTTGGCGACGATGCCGGCAATGCGTTTGCCCAAGCCCAAGTCCAAAAATAGCTCGGACATGCTCTTGTTTCCGGTAAAACGCAGCAACTTCTCCCATAACAACCTGTTGTCGCCAGTATCGTCTGGTAATTTATCAATCCCTTCGGCGCGAAGCGCCTGAGCCAGCATCTTCTCTCCCAGGTCCTCCGACTCGGTTTGGGCCAGGGTTTTGAGGTGCTGACGAATTTTTGAGCGTGCACGCGCCGTGCGCACGAACCCCAACCAGGCCGGGTTCGGGGCGGCGCCCGGTGCCGTGACGATTTCAATCACGTCGCCGTTCTTGATCTCGGTGCGCAGAGGGACCTGTTCGCCATTGATGCGCGCAGCCAGCGTGCGGTCACCCACATTGCTGTGAATCGCGTAGGCAAAGTCAACCACCGTGGCCCCCTTGGGCAGTGCCATGATCTGGCTCTTTGGGGTGAAAACATAGACCGCATCGGGGAACAGGTCAACCTTGACGTGATCCCAAAACTCGGCGGCATCGCGCGTTTCATCCTCAATGTCAAGCAAGGACTGCAGCCACTTGGATCCCAGCCAGTCGCCGTTGCCGTTGCTTTGTTGACCGTTGGCCTTGTACAGCCAGTGCGCAGCCACACCCGACTCGGCCACCAAATGCATCGCCTCGGTGCGCATCTGAAACTCCACATTGACGCCGGACGGGCCAACCAGTGTGGTGTGCAGCGACTGGTAGCCATTGAGCTTACCCATGGCAATGTGGTCCTTGAACTTGCCCGGAACCGGCTTGTAGAGTTGGTGCAAGGTGCCCAGCGCGGTGTAGCAGTCAATCACGCTGGGCACCAGAATCCGAAAACCATAGATGTCCGTGACCTGGGCAAATGTGAGGTGCTTTTCTTCCATCTTCTTGTAGATGGAGTAGAGGGTTTTCTCACGACCGGCGATGCGCACGTCCATGCCACTGTTGGCAAACGCGTTGTCCACTTGCTCCTGTACATTTTGAATCAGATCGCGCCGACGGCTGCGCGCCTTGGCTACTGCCTTGGCCAATGTGGCATAACGCCAGGGGCGTAAATACCGAAATGCGAGATTTTGGAGCTCGCGGTAGGTCTGGTTCAGGCCCAAGCGGTGCGCGATCGGTGCGTAAACGTCGAGAGTCTCGGACGCAATGCGGGCCCATTTGTCGCGCGGTGCGTCCGACAGCGTGCGCATGTTGTGCGTTCGATCGGCCAGCTTGATCAGGATGACACGCACGTCACGCGCCATTGCCAGTAGCATCTTGCGAAAGGACTCGGCCTGGCCTTCTTCGCGGGTGCTGAAATGCAGCTTGTCGAGCTTGGTCAGGCCGTCGACCAGTTCCGCCACGGGCGAGCCAAAGCGCTCGATCAATTCAATCTTGGTAACGCCACAATCCTCCAGCGCATCATGTAAGAGCGCTGCCATCAGTGCCTGGGCATCGAGCTTCCAGTCGGCGCATTGGGCAGCGACGGCAATCGGGTGGGTGATATAGGGCTCACCACTGTTGCGCAATTGGCCCAGATGCGCCTGGTCGGCGTAGCGGTAGGCCAGGCGCACCAGTTCCAGATCAGCGGAGCACAGGTAGTCGAGCTTGGCCGTCAGGCCAGCAAAACTCGCTGCGGCCGCATTGACTGCCGCCGGGCTCGGCAGCTCGGCCACGGCCAGTCCAGCTGTCGCAGCAGCTTTCTTGCTTGAATTGGTTTTGACGGCATTACTCACCCCGTTAATATAGCGCGCTAGCAGAACTTTACCCCGCCCCAATGAAAAAGCACCGCAAGCGGTGCTTTTTTGGCGTCAAAAAACGTCAGAGAGGCACTTTTTTCAGCATCTCCAAGCCAATTTTCCCGGCAGCGATCTCGCGCAGGGCAGTGACGGCTGGCTTGTTCTTGCAGTCCACCTTGGGCGCGTGGCCCTGGCTCAGCATGCGCGCACGGTAGGTCGCTGCCAGCACCAGCTGAAAACGATTGGGGATCTGCTCAAGGCAGTCTTCGACAGTAATACGGGCCATGAAATTCTCCGAAAGACCAAGGGGGTGCACTAGAAAATATGCAGTGCTTTGAATGTTTCAGCCCGAGCGCGACGCTGTGCCGAGAACTTGAGTCGCTGGGCGTGAACGATCGCTTTGAGGTCAAAAAGCGCACGGTCAAACAACTCGTTGATTATAACGAAGTCAAACTTGTGCACTTGCGCCACTTCAATGGCGGCATTTTTCAGCCGCAACCCAATGACCGCGGCCGAGTCTTCGCCGCGGCGCTCCAGGCGCGCGCGCAACTCATCCCAGCTCGGAGGCAGGATGAAGATGCTGATGGCATTGGCGAACAGTTTCTTGATCTGAAGTGCGCCTTGATAGTCGATTTCAAGCACCACATCGGCGCCTTCAGTCATGCGTTCCTCGATCGCTTTTTTGGAGGTGCCATAGCGATGCTCGTGCACCGCTGCCCATTCCACAAAGGCATCGGCTTGCACCATGGCATCAAATTCGGACTCGGAGACGAAAAAATACTCGCGCCCGTGCTTCTCCTGGCCACGCGGGGCGCGCGTGGTGTGCGAGACCGAGAGTTGCACGTGCGAGTCGAGCTCCAGCAATGCTTTGACCAGGCTCGATTTTCCAGCCCCGCTGGGGGCGGCTACAACAAATAAATTTCCGGGGTAGTCCATAAGTGTCAGCCTGGCAGATAACTGTGATTGAGGGTGGTGGAAGGTGACGGCGCTATTCTATGTTTTGCACCTGCTCGCGCATTTGTTCGATCAGCACCTTCATGTCCACTGAAATGTGGGTCAGCTCCAGCGCTGCCGATTTGGAGCCCAGCGTGTTCGCTTCGCGGTGCAACTCCTGGATCAGGAAGTCCAGTCGTTTGCCCAGTTCGCCGCCTTTTTTTATCAGCCGTTCAATTTCATCCAGGTGCGACTGGATGCGGGTAATTTCTTCGGCGACGTCAATGCGGATCGCAAAAGCGGTGGCTTCGGTCAGTGCCCGGTCCTGCGCCGCCTCTGGTAGCGTGCTGCCGTCGGTCAGGGCCATGGCCTCCTGCCAGCGATCGAGAAAGCGCTGGCGTTGCTGCGCCACCAATTGCGGCACCAGCGGCACCGCTTGTGCTGCCAGTGCCCGGATTTGGCCCAGGCGCTCGATCAACATGGTGGCCAGACGTGCGCCTTCACGCTCGCGGGCTTTGATCAGTTCTTCCAGCGCCTGGCGGCCCAGGCTCAAGAGGGTCTCGCTCCAGTCACCGTGGGTGCCGAGCTCTCCCGCGGCCAATCGGATGACGTCTGCCACACTGAGCGGGGCGGCATCTGGCAGCCAGGCTTTGACGTTGTCTTGCACCGCGTTCAGGCGCTGCAGCAGCCGGGGCGTGGGGTCAACCACGCTACCTTGGGCGCTGCTTTCAATCGCAGCACGCACTTCGACCTTGCCGCGCTTGAGACCGCCGATCAGCAGTTCGCGCAGCGCCGGCTCATAGGGCCGCATTTCTTCGGGTAACTTGAATGACAGGTCCAGGAAGCGGCTGTTGACGGAGCGAATTTCTAGCCCCAAATGACTTGGCGGGGCGCTTTTAGATTCGGCCTCGGAGCCGGGGCGGGCGCTGCTGTGTTGGGCACTGGCGTAACCAGTCATGCTGTAAACTGACATAGAGACTCTTTGATCAATGAATTGGGTTCGAGAATAACCCGGTTCCCAACCGCTCCATAGAAGTTCACCCAATAATTATGTCAAAGGTCAGACCCGCCCCCTTAGCGCCCAACACCCGGATCGGGGGTTACCGCGTGATCCGCAAAGTGGCGGCCGGTGGCTTTGGCGTGGTTTACCTGGCCGAAGATGCAGAAGGTCAACAGGTGGCCATCAAGGAGTATCTGCCGTCAGCGCTGGCCAGCCGCGCGGCCGGCGAGTTGCTGCCGCAGGTGCAGCCAGAAAAACTCTCCCTGTACCGGCTTGGGCTCAAGAGTTTCTTCGAAGAAGGCCGCTCGCTGGCGCAAATATCACACCCGTCTGTCGTCAGTGTGCTCAATTTTTTTCGTGAGAACGAAACCGTTTACATGGTGATGAATTATCTGGAGGGCGCGTCCCTGCAGGACTTCGTCATGACGGCGCGCGACCTCAAGCAGGCCAAAGTGTTTCGGGAGTCGACCATCCGCTCGCTGTTCGATGAAATTCTGCGTGGTTTGCGCATTGTTCACCAGCACAAGATGCTGCATCTGGACATCAAGCCGGCCAATATTTTTATCACTGATGACAACAAGTCGGTGCTGATTGACTTTGGCGCGGCGCGTGAAGTGCTGAGCAAGGAGGGCAATTTCATCCGCCCCATGTACACCCCCGGCTTTGCCGCGCCCGAGATGTACCGGCGCGATGCCGCCATGGGGCCCTGGACTGACATTTACGCCATTGGCGCCTGCATTTATGCCTGCATGCTGGGATATCCGCCCAATGAGGCGCCCCAGAGAATTGAAAAGGACCGTATTGCGATGGCGCTCGCGCGCTTGCGTGGGGTCTATTCTGACAACCTGATTGAGGTGGTGGAGTGGTGCATGTCACTCGATCCCCTGTCGCGGCCGCAGTCGGTATTTGCACTGCAAAAGGAGCTGAGCCGCGCCGGCGAGCGGCGTTATACCAAACTCAGCGTGACTGAAAAAGTTAGATTGCAATTCGACACCATGGTGTCAGACACGAAGAAAACCGTTCAAAACGCGACCCGTTTTGGCGCGAAAATAAAATGAAATTTTCCATTTTTCAAATCAGCCGCAAAGGCTCGCGGGAAAAAAATGAAGACCGCATGGGCTACTGCTATACGCAGGCATCGGGCATTTTTTTTCTGGCCGATGGCATGGGGGGGCACCCGCAGGGCGAGGTCGCCGCGCAGTTGGCCCTGCAGACCATCGCCGCCCTGTACCAGAAGGAGGCGCAGCCGAGAATCAATGACATTGCCGCGTTTTTGGCCTCGGCCGTGCTGACGGCGCATCGCCAGATATTGCATCACGCCATTCAGAGTGGCATGCTCGATACACCGCGTACCACGCTCGTCATGGCCCTGGTACAGGATGGGGCGGTAAGCTGGATCCACTGTGGTGATTCCCGGCTTTATCTGGTGCGCCAGGGCTCCCTGCTGGCACGCACGCGTGATCACTCGTTTCTGGAGCAGCACCGGGCCGCTGCAGAAGGCAAGCCATCGACGGAGCGGATCAACCGCAATGTGCTGTTTACCTGCCTGGGCTCTCCCACCAAGCCGGTGTTTGACATCGCCGGACCGGTGGCGCTGCAGCAGGGCGATAAATTGATGCTGTGTTCGGACGGCTTGTGGGACCGACTCAGTGACGCCGATGTTGTGGACCATCTGGCCCACAAGCCCGTCAGTGAGGCGGTTCCTGATATGGTGGAAAGCGCCCTGCGCACGGCGGGCGACAAGAGCGACAACGTGACGTGCATCGCGATCGAGTGGGAAATGCCGGACGGCTTTGAATCAACCCGGGGCAGCATCTCAACTGACACGCTCAGCGAGGGGTTTTTTGCCTCGACCTTTCAGGCCGACACGCTCGACGCAGCGCTGGAAGACCTGGACGATGCGGCCATTGAGCGCTCCATCGCTGAAATCAACGACGCCATTCGCCGCTCGGCGCTCAAAAAAAGCAGCTAACCGCGCCATCACCTTATGCATCCATTTTTGAGAGTCGACGCGCGCGCCGCCAACCAACTGCGGGCGGTCAAGATAACGCGCAGCTACACCATGCACGCCGAGGGCTCGGTGCTGATCGAGTTTGGCAACACCAAGGTCTTGTGCACGGCCTCGGTCGAAGAGAAAGTGCCGGGCCACAAAAAAGGCAGCGGCCAGGGCTGGGTCACGGCCGAATACGGCATGCTGCCGCGCGCCACCCACAGCCGCAACGAGCGCGAGGCGGCGCGTGGCAAGCAAAGCGGGCGCACCCAGGAGATTCAGCGTTTGATCGGCCGCTCGCTGCGCTCGGTGTTTGACCTGAGCCTGCTCGGTGAGCGCACCCTTCACCTGGATTGCGACGTGCTGCAGGCCGACGGCGGCACGCGCACGGCGGCCATCACCGGGGCCTTTGTGGCAGCACAAGACGCAGTGACCCAGTTGCTGGCGCAGGGCATGCTGAAGTTGTCGCCGATTCGTGAGCATGTGGCTGCGATCTCGGTGGGTATCGTTGCGGGAACGCCGCTGCTTGATCTGGCGTACACCGAGGACGCCGCCTGCGACACCGACATGAATGTGGTGATGACGGGGAGCGGTCATTTTGTCGAAGTGCAGGGCACGGCAGAGGGTGCGGCATTTTCGCGTCAGGAAATGAATGCCTTGCTGGCGCTGGCCGAACAAGGCATCAGCGAGCTGGTTGCACTGCAAAAAATATCGTTATTAAATCAATAGCTGCTTAGGCATGCTGCACGGGGGCTACAGCCCTATTTCATGAAAATTGTCTTAGCTTCCAACAACCCCGGCAAATTGGCTGAACTGCGCGTCATGGTGGCGCCGCTCGGCGTCGAGCTGATCAGCCAGGGCGAGCTCGGCATTGCCGAGGCGCCTGAGCCTTACCACACCTTTGTCGAAAACGCGCTGGCCAAGGCGCGCCATGCAAGCAGCCACAGCGGCTTGCCCGCGCTCGCTGACGACGCCGGTTTGTGTGTCGATGCCTTTGGCGGCTTGCCGGGCGTGCAGACCGCCTTCTACGCCACCCAGTTTGGCTATGAGAAAGGCGATGACAACAACGTGCGTGCCCTGCTCGAGCAAATGCGAGGCCTGGACAACCGGGGCGCTGCGATGGTGAGCACGCTGGTGGCGGTGCGTTCAGAACAAGACCCGGAACCCTTGATTGCGGTTGGCCGCGTGGTCGGTGAGATTGCGCGCGCGCCGATGGGCCGCAACGGTTTTGGTTTTGATCCGGTGATGTTCATCCCCGAATTTGGCCAGACCTTCGCCCAATTGCCGGTCGCGGTCAAGAATGCCAACAGCCACCGGGGCCGTGCCGTGCGCGCGATGCTGGTCTTGATGCGGGAGCGATGGCTCTCAAACATGGCTGAGGGCGCATGATTCCTGTCTTGGCGGCCGCCGAGTCAGGGTCAGCGCCGCGCGATATTGGGCATTACCTGCGCCCGGGCCTGTTGCAGCTGGCCGCCTTGCCGCCGCTGTCGCTCTATGTGCATTTGCCCTGGTGCTTGAAGAAGTGCCCTTATTGCGACTTCAATTCGCATGAGATGCGCGCAGCCGAGTTGCCCGAGCAGCGCTACCTGGATGCCTTGATGGCCGATCTGGAGGCGGCCTTGCCCTTGATTTGGGGCCGCACCGTGCACAGCATTTTTATTGGCGGTGGCACACCCAGTCTGTTCTCGCCCGAGGGCATTGATCGCCTGCTCGGCGGCATCCGGGCGCGGCTTCGCCTGGAGGCGGCGTGTGAAATCACCCTGGAGGCTAATCCGGGCACCTTTGAGAAAGACCGCTTTCGGGCTTTTCGCAGCGCGGGTGTGACCCGTTTATCGGTCGGGGTGCAGAGCTTCAACGACTCCTTTTTGAAGACGCTGGGGCGGGTGCACGACGGCGCGCAAGCGCTTGCTGCCGTGGAAGAAGCGGCGCAGGCCTTCGACACCTTCAACCTGGACCTGATGTACGCGCTGCCGGGGCAGACACTGAAGGACGTCAAGCAGGACATGGCGCTGGCTTTGACGTTCAAGCCGCCGCACATTTCGATTTACCAACTTACCATCGAGCCCAACACCGTCTTTGCCAAGTACCCGCCGCCGCTGCCCGAGGACGACACGGCTTACGATATGCTGGACCTGATCACCGACCTGACGGGCGCGGCGGGCCTGCAGCGCTACGAGGTGTCGGCCTATGCCGCGCCCGGCCACCGCTGTTTTCACAACCTCAATTACTGGCAGTTTGGTGACTACCTGGGGATCGGTGCAGGCGCGCACAGCAAGCTCAGTTTTGCGCACCGCGTGGTGCGCCAGGTGCGTTATCGCGATCCCGGGCGCTACATGGAACAGGCTTTGGCAGGTCACTGTCTGGCGCAGGACGAAGAAGTCAGCCGCGCCAACTTGCCCCTGGAGTTCATGTTGAATGCCTTGCGTTTGAAAGATGGTTTTGCCCTGAAACTGTTCTCCGAGCGCACCGGTCTGGCCATTACCGCCATTCATGCCGCGCTGGAGCAGGCGCAGGCGCAGGGTTTGATCGTGCGTGACCTGGCCCGCGTGACGCCCACGGTGCATGGCTTTGATTTCTTGAATGACTTGCAGTCGCTTTTTCTGCCGCCGCATACCTGAACCCGCCGCGCTATAGTCGGCCCCAAGGACATAGGGGGTAGACCATGTTTTCAATTTACGGTGTGGCAGGGCAGCTGTTTCGCGGCTCCATGGAACAACTGCGTCAAGTCAAGGGCGTCGGCGCCATTGCAAGATCCAACGCCGTCAAGGCTTTGGGCCGTGATGGGCGCGACCCAACGGAAGATGTCGCCTACGCCGGATTGGCGCAGTCGGCTGTCCCGAGTGACGAGGCCCATCGCAGCGCGCTGGCGGCCTACGCCGAGACTCAAAAGGCGGTGCCGCAGCCGCGCCAAGTCCTGAAGCTGGTGGCATCCTTGATGAGCCGAAACGTGATCACCTTGGTCGACACCGCCACGGTGGGGGAGGCCTGGCAACTGCTGGCCGAGCAGGGCGTCGGCCAGGCCCCGGTGCTTAACGCAGGCGGTACGCTGGTGGGTTTGCTGTCGCGCGCCGATTTGCTAAGGCCTGAGCGCCTGCCCACACCCGACAGCCATGCGTTGGTGTGGCGCGCGCTGCTGGCGCAGCCTGTGCAGGACATCATGTGGACGCCGGTGCCCAGTGTCTCGGCAGATAGCGACATTCGCCGCGTGGCGCGGGTGCTGCTCGATACCGGCCTGCCGGGGCTGCCGGTGGTGGACGAGCAGGGCGGGGTCATTGGCTTTGTGTCGCGCTCGGACATTTTGCAGGCGGTGGTGATGGACCCGCCGCTGGACCTGTGGGGCTAAGGGTTGCTTAACCGGGCCAGTTGGGGCCCGCAGGGTCGGCCGCGATGACCGGCTGGTGCAAACGATGCGTTCTCACGAGCTTATGCAGTCATGCATTAATGTCATATATAAATTGAAATACGTGTCTTCTACTTCATTGAAATAATGGTGAATACACCAGCTTGGCCCACAATTATATTTGGTTTAATGCTATTAAAAAATACGATATTTTAACTGACTGAATTTTAATGATGTGAGAAAAATACATATCAATCAAAGACGTCGCAGCACGTGATCAGAAATCGCCAGCGCTGCAGTGAGACCGGGCGATTCAATGCCAAACAGGTTCACCAGACCCGCAACGCCGTGCTGGGTCTGATCGTCAATTTGAAAGTCTGCGCCGGGCGCACCCGCTGCCACCAGTTTGGGGCGGATGCCGGCATAGTCGGGTTGTAAGCTGCCTGCGTCCACACCCGGCCAATAGCGTCGTATCTGGTCCTGAAAGGCGCCTTTTCGGCCAGCGTCCACGCTGTAGTCCAGGCTTGAGACCCATTGCACATCCGGGCCAAAGCGCGGCCGCCCGGCCAAGTCCAGCGTGAGGTGGATGCCCAGGCCGCCGGCCTGTGGCATCGGGTAAACCAGATGCGAAAAATGGGCAGGTCCGCTGAATGAAAAATAGTTGCCTTTGGCATAAAACAGGGGTGGGATGTTGCGGGCCGCCAGCCCGACCAGACTGGCCGCTACCTGCTGCGCCTGCAGACCGGCGCAATTGACCATGTGGCGCGCCAGCAGCGGCTCGTTCGCGCCCTGCACCTGCAGCGCGATGCCCTCCGTGGTGATTTTGCCGCCTTGCACCGCCGAGTGAAAAGCAAACACGGCGCCGGCCTGCTCGGCATCGGCCTGCAACTGCAGCATGAAGGCGTGACTGTCGATGATGCCGGTGCTGGGTGACAGCAGCGCGGCCACGCAGACCAGGTCGGGTTCCAGTGCCCTGACCTGCGCGGCGCTCAAAAACTGGAGATCGGCAACCCCATTGGCGCGCGCCTTGTCGTGCAAGGCTTGCAGCGCCTGCGCTTGCGCGGCATCGGTGGCCACAATCAGCTTGCCGCAACGCCGGTGGGCAATCGCATGGCGCTCGCAGTAAGCGTAGAGCGCTTGTCGGCCCTGTACGCACAGGCGCGCCTTCAAGGAGTTGGATGCGTCGTAAATGCCGGCATGAATCACTTCGCTGTTGCGTGAACTCGTTCCCGTGCCAATGCCCTGCGCGGCCTCCAGCACGATGACCTCGCGCCCGGCCTGCGCCAGCTGGCGCGCCACCGCCAGGCCGACCACGCCGGCACCAATCACGACGCAGTCAACCCGCATGGCGTGCCCTAAAACCGGTAGCGTTCACGCATGCAGCGGGCATTGAGCAACGCGCCGGCCAGCAGCGTGAACAGCGCGACGACCGCCAAAATCGTGACGCCAAGCGCCCAGGGACGCCCGAGCTGTTGGCGAAACTGAAGCAGTTCAAGGGCGGTGGCGAGCCAAATCGCGCTGGCCAAATACGCAGCAGCCTGCAACACGATCAGGCTCCAACGGCTTTTGTACAAAAAGAGCAGGGGTGCTGCCACGCACAGGCCAAGCAGCAACCAGTCGTTGCCTCTTAAAAAGTGAGCTCCCATGAGCCAAGCGGCGATGACGTAAAGGCTGATGCGCAGGGTCATTTGAAGTCTTTCAAAAGGGGCCTATTTTGCGGGAGATTGGAGCGCCATGCGACGCTTCCTTGATGCGCGGGTGCGATTCAAAGTTATGTGGGCTTCAGATGAATGGTTTTTTTCCGAAGCCCTCAGGTGTGTCTATTGGGTCGGGGCTGACATCACGGTGGAGGGTGAATCAGCCGGTCGATACGCTTTGCTACCTGTCCCGGCGCCCGCTTCGCGTTCTCCTCCTTTACCTCCGCAAAACGCATCACCCGACTGATTCTGCGAGCGCTTTGGTACGCTGGCAGAGGAAAGCCAAAAGTTGCTTGCGTTGGGGTGGCGCGGATTGATGTGCGCCGCTGACTGCAGAAATTCTGACTTCGACGGCGTCAGGCACGGTGATTGGGCTATGCGACCGGGCTATGGGGTGAAAGGCGCGCGCCCACAAGCGCTTGCATACCCCAGCTTCAATATCGCGTGTGTTTTCAACCCAAAACCGCATGCGCATGGCCCAGTCGCTGGGCCGGGTTTAATACGCAATGCCGGGTTTGACATGCGGCATTGATTTCTTCAGAGTGCCACATCACTTTGAATTGCGCCCTTGATGCGCTCAACTGGGCAACACGTGCCAGTCGGCGGGGCCACAGGCCCGGCGGGCGTGGTGCTCGCGCCAAAAAAATGGCACCCGCAGGTGCCATTTGATCAGTCACTGCCCGGGGGCAGTTGACTATCAGGCTGCTTTGGCGGCTTTTTTGGCGGCGTCCGTGGCTTGCTTGGTCGCTGCGCTGAAGTTGCTTTGAGCCACTTCAACCGACTTTTTGGCCGATGCCTGTGCCGACTCAAGGGCGCTTTGACCCGCAGTCAAGGCGTTCTTGAAAGCAGCGACGGCGGCTTCGGTTCCGGCGGGTGCATTCTTGGACAGGTTTTCCACCACACCGCCAAAGGCCTTTTGCGCTTCAGCGGATTTGGCTTCCAGCGCCTTGCTCAGTTCAGCGCTGCTGTCAGTCACAATGGCCTGTACATGCTGGGCATAAGCCGCAGTCTTGTCAGCCAGAGGCTGAAGCATGCTGGTTTGCAGCGCCATGAACTCCTGGGCATCTTTGGCACTCAGTGTTGCCTGGGCATGGTGGAAGGACTCGCCCAACATGGCTTTGGAGGCGGCCAGGTTCAACTCGACCAGCTTTTCGACGCCAGCAAAGGCTTGGTTGGTGAAGCTTTCCAGGGCTTGCAGATTGGCTTTGTTGGTGGCGCTGAATTGTTCGATGATGTTTTGCATGTGATGACCTTAGGTTAAGTGATGAGGTAACGAGCCTGCCTGTGCAGGCAGTACCGTGGTGTGCAACTTATGTTGCAGTGCAGCATAAGTTTAAAGGCAATACGCGTATTCCCCAAATTCGGATGTTTAACCCTGCCTATCTTGGGGTCTTTGCCTTGCCTGGTTCACCCCATCGCGCTATTTGAATTGTGCTCAGCGCGTCACATCCACCACGACACGGCCGCGCACTTGGCCTGCCAGCAAATCGGAGGCCGTGGCAATGGCGCTTGACAGCCCAATTTCATGCGTGATGGCATCGAGCTTGGCGACGTCAAGATCGCGGCTCAGGCGCAGCCACGCTTCTTGCCTGACTTCAAGTGGGGCCATGACACTGTCGATTCCGTACAGGGTTACGCCGCGCAGGATGAAGGGCGCCACCGTGGCCGGGAAGTCCATACCGCCGGCGAGGCCGCAGGCGGCCACCGCGCCGCGGTATTTCGTGCTGGCGCAGGCATTGGCCAGTGTGTGGCTGCCCACGCTGTCGATCACACCGGCCCAGCGCTCCTTGCTGATCGCCTTGCCGGGTTTTGATAGTTCGCTGCGGTCAATCACCTCGCTGGCGCCCAGCGCCTTGAGGTAGGCTGCCTCGCCCGGGCGTCCGGTTGACGCGACCACGGTGTAACCCAATTGGGCCATCACGGCGATGGCGACACTGCCGACGCCACCGCTTGCGCCTGTGACGAGAATCTCCCCATCTGCGGGCCTTATGCCATGCTTTTCCAGTGCCAGCACGCACAGCATGGCGGTGTAGCCGGCCGTGCCGATGGCCATGGCCTGGCGTGTGCTGAAGTTGCTGGGCAGCGCCAGCAGCCACTCGCCTTTGACGCGCGCCACTTCAGCCAGTCCGCCACAGTGGGTTTCGCCGACACCCCAGCCGTTCAGGATGACTTTGTCGCCCGCCTGCCAGGCTGCGTTGGCGCTTTCCAGCACCGTCCCCGCGAAATCGATGCCTGGCACCATGGGAAAGCGTCGCACCACCGGAGATGCGCCGGTGATCGCCAGCGCGTCCTTGTAGTTGAGGGTGGACCACTCGACCTTGACCGTGACGTCGCCCGCAGGCAGCACGGTCTCGTCGATGGTCTGCAGAGCGGTTCTATAACCGGCGTCGTCTTTGCTGATCAGCAAGGCTTTGAACATGGTATTTCTCCAGTTAAAAAAGTATGAAACATGCGCGTTGGCAGGCCATACCATGACTCAAGCCGCGCACCAAGCGTGGCGCGCCGATAATGAGCAACTCATTATCCGGAGAATTTTGATGAATCGAGTTGTCGCTGTCGTAACAAGGGGCGCGTTGGCCAGCACGGTGCTGATGTGCACCGGCTGTGCCGTCGTGGCGGTCACTGGTGCGGTGGTGACGGTGGCGGCCACCGTCGTGTCGACCGGTGTCAAGGCCACGGGCGCGGTCATTGGCGCCGTGATTCCGGACTCGAAAGACTAGGCAAACACACCCGCCGTGTCCTGCATCCGGTTTGATACCTCACCGAGGTGGTGCAGGCTGTCACCAAAAGTCATTTCCATCTGCGTGAGTTTCTTGAAGTAGTGGCTGACGATGTATTCGTCGGTCACGCCAATGCCGCCGTGCAGTTGCACCGCCTGTTGACCGACAAAGCGCATCGAATTGCCCAACTGGTACTTGGCACGCGCCATCGCAGCACGGCGCTCGGGCGCCGGGGCGTTGAGTTTGAGCGCGGCGTAATAGCTCATCGAGCGCGCCAGTTCGAGCTGCATCTTCATGTCCGCAGCGCGATGGCGCAGCGCCTGGAAGCTGGCGATGGCCACACCAAACTGCTTGCGCGTGTTCATGTACTCGGCGGTGATCGCCAGCGTCTTGTCCATGACGCCAACCGCCTCGGCACAGGCGCTGGCAATGCCGATGTCCACCGCGTGCTCCAGCGCGGCCAAACCATCCTGCGTGATCAAAACTGCTGGGGCATCTTGCAGCGTCACCTCGGCGGCGCGGCTGCCATCCTGGGTGCCATAGCCTTGGGTGCTGACACCACTGGCGCTGCGCTCCACCAGGAACAAGGCCAGTTGGCCATCAAGCATGGCCGGCACCATGAAGGCGTCGGCCTGATCGCCTGCGGGAACAATGCTTTTAGTAGCTGTCAGCGTATAGGCGACGGGGGCTGCGCTCGCTTTTGCCTTGCAAAGATCAAGCCGGTAGCGCGCCGCGCGCTCCTGGTACGCCAGCACCACCAGCGCTTGACCGCTGGCAATTTTCGGCAGCCAGGCGGACTTGATCGCTTCGGGCGCGTAGCCGCTAAGAACGCCGCCTGCGATCAGGCTCTGGTTCAGCGGCTCGAGCACAATGCCACGGCCGAGCTCTTCCATCACCACCATGCCTTCGACCGGGCCCATGCCCATGCCCTCGTATTGCTCCGGGATGTAGAGGCCGCACAGGCCCAACTCGGCTATTTCACGGAATGTTTCGGGTGAAAAGCCCCCCACCTTGACGGTGCTGCGGCGCCGCTCAAAGCTGTAGCCCTTGTCAACCCATTTGCGCACGGCATCGCGCAGTTGTTCCTGGTCGTCAGAAAAATCGAAATCCATATTGGTCACCTGTCTTGTTGGGGGGGTGCTGCGGCTTCAGCCGAGAACGGTTTGCGCCACGATGGTGCGCTGCACTTCATTGCTGCCGCCATAAATGGTGGTCTTGCGCATGTTGAAGTAAGTCGAGGCCAGCGGCGCACACCACACGCCACCACCGGGGAAGTCGCCCTGCCAGCCGGCTTCCATCGCCTCCTGGATCAGCGGCAGTGCATAGGGGCCGGCCGCCAGCATCATCAGCTCGCTGTAGCGCTGCTGTATTTCACTGCCGCGAATCTTCAAGAGGCCCGCAATGTCAAGTGAGTTTTTGCCCGACTTTTCTGCCGCCAGCACGCGCAGCACCAGCATTTCCAGCGCCACCACTTCCACTTCAAGCTTGGCGATCTCGTCGCGAAAACGCAGGTCCTCATAAATACCCTCGGCCTTGGCCACGCGTTTGAGGCGCTCCAACTCACGCTTGGTGCGGTTCACGTCGGCGATGTTGGTGCGTTCATGCGAGAGCAGGAGCTTGGCGTAGGTCCAGCCCTTGTTCTCTTGGCCAATCAGGTTTTCCACCGGCACTTCAACGTCGTCAAAAAAGACCTCGTTGACTTCTGGCTCGCCGTCAAGCAGCACCGTTGGGCGCACGGTGACGCCGGGAGATTTCATGTCGATCAGCAGGAAGCTGATGCCGGTCTGGGGCTTGCCCTCGTTGCTGGTGCGCACCAGGCAAAAGATCCACTCGCCATACTGGCCCAGCGTGGTCCACGCCTTCTGGCCGTTGACGATGTATTTGTTGCCCTGACGCTCGGCCCGGCATTTGAGCGAGGCCAGGTCGGAGCCGGAACCGGGCTCGCTGTAGCCCTGGCTCCACCACACGTCGCCGCTGGCAATGCCGGGCAAAAAGCGCTGCTGCTGCTCGGGTGTGCCATAGGCCATGATGACCGGCGCCACCATGACGGGGCCAAAGGGCAGCACGCGCGGCGCACCGGCCAGCGCGCACTCTTCTTCAAACAAATGCTTCTGGATCGAGCTCCAGCCCGGGCCGCCGAAGGAGGTGGGCCAGGCGTGGCCGAGCCAGCCTTTTTTGCCCAGAATCTTGCCCCAACGCTGCAGGTCGTCGCGGCTCAGACGCAGGGCGTTGTGCACTTTGTGTGAGATGTCGGCGGGCAGGTTCGAGTGCACCCAGGTGCGAATGTCCACGCGGAACTGCTGCTCGTCAGGGGTAAAAGCCAAATCCATAGGGGAGTCTCCAAATAAGCCGAATCTTTGTTTGCAACACGACTTGGGTGCAAGACAGTCGTTACTGAAACTGCGTTGTAGCACGCGCCTTTGTTGCAAGCTGTCGAGGTGGTGACACGCACAGCCCTGTCCATTGTTCTTTTCAGATTTTCACCTTGATCGGCGCACTGTGTGTTCTGTGCGACGTCCATAGCCGCAAGTTTGCCGGGAGTTTGAGAATCCGCAAAGTCTGCAGGAATTGGCTTCAGCACCGCAAGCATTTTTGCGATACTGGTCCTGGGCGACGGCGATTTGCAGCGGACACGATCGCGATGGGCCGGTTGTCGCAATGCTGATGCCGCTGCAACGTTCACACGGAGACCGCCTTTGGAGCCCTTGCACAATCCCAATCAAAATCACCTGCTCGCCGCCATGTCGCTGGCCGAACTGACACGCATGGCGCCTGAACTGGAATTGGTCACGATGTTGCAGGGCGAAGTTCTCTATGAAGCCGGGCAAGCCGCGCCGCATGTCTATTTCCCGACCAGTGCCATTGTCTCCCTGAACTGCATGACCGAGAGCGGCGCCACCTCCGACCTTGCGTGGGTGGGCCAGGAGGGCGTCATCGACATTGCGCTGGTCATGGGCTGCCATGCCGCCGTGACCGCAGCCGTCGTTTGCGTCAGCGGCCATGGCTACCGGCTGAAGGCGCAAAGCCTGCGACGGGAATTCAATCGCGCCGGCGGGCGCCGCGCCGGGGTAATGCAGCATGTGTTGCTGCGCTACAGCCAGGCGCTGATGACGCAGCTCGCCCAAACGGCGGTCTGCAATCGGCATCATTCGGTGCAGCAGCAACTGTGTCGCTGGTTGTTGTCAACGCTCGACCGATTGCCCTCCAATGAATTGACCATGACGCATGAGCATATTGCCAACATGCTCGGTGTGCGCCGTGAAGGCATCACTGAGGCCGCCGGGCATTTGCAACAAGCGGGCTTGATTCGATATTACCGCGGCCATATCACCGTGCTTGACCGCGCGGGGCTGGCGACCCGGGTATGTGAATGCTATGCAGTGGTCAAAAAAGAGCATGAGCACTTGCTGCTGGATGTCGGCCAGAGGCCGCAGCTTGTCTCCATCGCGTCGCCGCGTCGCCTCTATTTGGCTTCAGATTTTGCCTAGAGCGGTTCGGGGGGCGCAACGCCCAACTCAGTACACAGTTTTTGCACCGTTTCACGCAGCTTGGCGACTTCCAATTCGAGTCGTTCGATCCGCTCGGTGCTGTTGCCAGCCAGGGAGTCAGACGATCGACTGACCCCGGTTTGCGTCGCATCGACCGGGCCGCACAGCAGATGGGCCCAGCGCTGCTCGCGCGTACCGGGTCCGCGCGCGAGTTTGACCACGAGCGGGCCGCCCTTTTCCAAGGCGCGGTCCTGCAACTCCTCCAGGAAGCCTTCGACCGAAGAAATATCGGCAAACTTGTACCAGCGCTCGGTGTTCAGGCGCAACTCCCCGGCCGTCTGCGGGCCGCGCAGCATCAACAGCCCCAGCAGCACGGCGGCCTGTTCATAGACCCCGATGCCGCGCTGGAAGTTGTGTTCGAAGCGCGTGGTGCGCGAACCACTGCTTTCGCGCACTAGGTTGGCGTCTTTGAGCGTGTGCAGCGCATCCGCTATGTCGGCTTCAGTCAACTCCATCAAGGGCTCGCGGCTGGACTTCTGGTTGCAGCCCAGCAGCAAGGTGTTGAGTGTGAGCGGGTAGCTGTCGGGCACGGTGCGGGCTTTTTCCATCAGGGTGCCGAGCACGCGCGCCTCGATCGGGCTCAGGATGGGCGCGGGCGTGGCGGGCGTGGAAGCGGGCAGGGGGGTGATCAGGGGGGTGGTCGAGGGAGAAGAGGTCAAGGTCATAATTCGGGCCGATATGAAAAACATCGTTATTTTGATCTCAGGCGGCGGCTCCAACATGGCGGCGATCGTAAAAACCGCACAACGCGAGGCTTGGGCAGACAAATTGGGTGCCCGCGTAGCCGCTGTCATCAGCAACAAAGCGAACGCCGCAGGGCTGGTGTTTGCGCGCGAACAGGGTATTGCCACCGAGGTGCTGGACCACAAGGCCTTTGCCTCGCGCGAAGCTTTTGACGCGGCCCTGGCCCTGCTCGTTGACCGTTTTGATGCGCCCGAGCAGCCCGCGCTGGTGGTGCTGGCTGGCTTTATGCGTATTCTCACGCCCGGTTTTGTCGCGCGTTATGCCGGGCGACTGCTCAACATTCACCCGTCGCTCTTACCCGCGTTCCCGGGGCTGCACACCCAGCAGCAGGCCATCGATGCGGGTTGCAAGGTTGCGGGTGCGACGGTGCATCAGGTTACGGCGGAACTCGACCACGGTCCGATCCTGGCGCAAGCGGTGGTGCCGGTGCTGCCGGGCGATACCGTCGAGATGCTGGCGGCGCGTGTGCTCACCCAGGAGCACATCATCTATCCGCGAGCGATCGCAGAGTTGCTTCAAAAAAAATAGCTGCTTGTGCTCATTTGACGTGGGCTAAAGCCTGATTTCATGTAAATATTTGACGCCACCAGACTGCGCTGTTATAGCCCTAACGGGGTTGTAGGCATGAGCTAGCCTGCTATGAGACTTTAAACGTAGGAGAATTCTATTCATGAACAACGTCAAGCCTGATCCCTACAAGCCCTGCCCGTGCGGCAGTGGCCGCAAGTACAAGTTTTGCTGCCGTGCGCTGGAGCAGGTGGTCAGCGATGAGCACCCGCTGGTGCTGCTGAAAAAATCGGCTCAGTATCCGCTGGCCCGGTGTGTCGTCAACGACGGCTGGCAGGAGCAGGGCATGGCGAACGTCTTTGTGGTGCGCCAGCTGACCAATGGCAAATTTCTTTGCGGCGTGTATCTCGTCGATGTGCTTTGCCTGGGTGTGAAGGACGCCTTCTTCAATGCTAATCTGAGCGCGACGGCCATCGACACGATGCTCAATGCGACCGGCATGCCCGTGGTGGCGATCGACTATGAGGATGCCCGCAGTCTCATTCTTGGCAGCATTGAATTCGCGAGCCGGCACGGCTACAAGCCTCACCGAGACTGGGAGACCGCAATGCCCGTGGTGGAGCCCGATAAGCCATTCAACCCAAAGTTTGAATTTGGTCACCAGGGTCAAGCCATCCATATTTCAGGCCTCGGCTGAGGTCCGCCGAGCTGGACGGTGCAATCAATCCCGCGCGCCCGGCCTTGTGGGGAATGCTTGCGCTGAGCGGCTTACTTCAAAAAAATGAGCAGTTCACGATTATTGCACGGGGGCTGCAGCCTTATTTCTTATAGGTACTTGAGGACAGAGCTTGCCCACTGCGTGTGGGGTGCGATTCACCGCGTTGTGGGCTTCAGATGAACGATTCTTTTTGCGAAGCACTCAGGTGCGTCTATTGGATCTGGGCTGATATCACAGTGGTGGGTGAATCAGCCGGGCGATACGCTTTGCTCCGTGTCCTCCGCCCGCTTCGCGGTCTCCTCCTTTACCTGCGCAAAGCGTATCACCCGACTGATTCTGCGAGCGATTGGGTACGCTGGCAGGGAGAAAGTCAAAAGTTGCCAGAGTTGGATGTAATTCGAACTGGTGTAAGCCGTTGACTCAGAATTTATGACCCAGGCGGAGCTAGGCACGGTGATTGGGCTATGCGACCGGGCTTAGGGGTGAAAGGCGCGCGTCGGCAAGCGCTTGCATACCCCAGCTTCAATTTCGCGTGTGTTTTCGCCCCAAAACCGCATGCGCATGGCCCAGTCGCCGGGCCGGGTTTAATACGCAAAGCCGGGTATGACGTGAGGCCTTGATTTCTTGCCGGCGCACTCACTTTGAATCGCACCCCTGCGTGTGGCTGCGGTCTGTCCCGCAAGGTCTCATTCCATTTCCATATCAATCCGACACGTTGTTGCTTTGCCTTGCCGTACGTCAGTACTGTCTGCGGCTTCGCGCCTAGTGTCGTATCGATCTGGAAACGGAATCAGGTCTATCATTCATGCCGCAGCGCCTCAATCGGATCCAGCTGGGCCGCCCGCCTTGCCGGGAAGTAGCCAAACAGCACACCAATGCCGGCTGAGAACAGGAAGGACACCAGGTTGACCATCGGGTTAAAGACGTAGGGCACATCCATCACGCCCGACAGCAAAATTGACGCGCCAGTGGCCAGCACGATGCCAATCACGCCACCCAGCGCGGCCAGCACCACGGCTTCAATCAGAAATTGCAGCAGCACCTCGCGCTCCATGGCGCCGATGGCCAGGCGCAGGCCAATCTCGCGGGTGCGCTCGGTCACGCTCACCAGCATGATGTTCATAATGCCAATGCCGCCCACCAACAGACTCACTGCGGCCACGGCGCCCAAGAGCGTGGTTAGCACCTTGGTGGTGCCCGACAGGGTGTCGGCCAGTTGCTTGGTGTCGAGCACGTTGAAGTTGTCGTCCTCACCTTGCGCCAGTTTGCGCCGCTCGCGCAGCAGCTGCGTGATACCGGCCTTGACGCGCTCGGGGTCGCTGCCGTCCATCATGGACACCAGCAAGGTGTTGACGCGGGTGTTGCCGGTGATGCGGCGCTGCAGGGTATTGATGGGCAGCAGCACCACGTCGTCCTGGTCGTTGCCAAAGGCGCCCTGGCCTTTGGAGGCCAGCAGGCCGACGATGGTGCAGGACATCTGTTTCACGCGTAACTGCTCGCCCAGCGCCGCTCGGCTGCCAAAGAGCTCACGGCGCACAGTCTCGCCAATCAGGCAGACGGCGGCGCCAGCTGTTAGTTCATCGTTAGAAAACTCGCGCCCCTGCGCGATCTTCCAGTTGCCGGTGATCAGCCAGTTGTTGCTGCTGCCGATGAAGCTGCTGTTCCAGTTACGACCGTTGGCCACCAGAGTGCCACCAGAACGAGCCTCGGGTGCCACAGCGGCAATGCCGCCGATCTGGGTGGCAATGGCCTGGGCGTCCGCTTCCTTGAAGGCCGGGGCACCACCGCCGCCGCCGCCCATCATGCGCTGACCGGGGCGCACTTGCAGCAAGTTGGTGCCCAGGCCCGAAATCTGATTCTGGATCGCCAGTGTGGCGCCGTTGCCCAGGGTGACCATGGTGATGACGGCACTGACGCCAATCACGATGCCCAGAATCGTGAGGAACGAGCGCAACAGGTTGCGCCGAATCGAACGCAGGGCCAGTAGCAGGGTGTTGAGCAGCATCAGGCGGTTTCCAGTTTTGCTGGCGCGACCGGCGCGCCGGCGGCTTCATGCAACCCGGCCGGATGCGGGTTGCGCGTGTCGCTGTCAACCACGCCGTCAATAAAATGCACGATGCGCTTGGCGTAGGCTGCCATATCGGCCTCGTGCGTGACCATCAGCACGGTGATGCCATGGTCCACATTCAGGCCCCAGAGCAACTCCATGATTTCCCGGCTGCGTTGGGTGTCCAAGTTGCCGGTGGGTTCGTCAGCCAGCAGCACGGCCGGTTCAGTCACGATGGCACGGGCAATGGCCACGCGCTGCTGTTGGCCGCCCGACAACTCGGCCGGCGTGTGGTGCTCCCAGCCTTGCAGTCCGACGGAGGCCAGCGCCTTGGTGGCAGCCGCATGGCGCGCCTTGGCAGACTCGCCCCGGTACAAGAGCGGCAGTTCCACATTTTCTTGCGCTGAGGTGCGCGCAAGCAGGTTGAAACCTTGAAACACAAAACCCAAAAAACGCCGGCGCAATAGCGCGCGCTGGTCACGCGACAGGGTTTCGACGTGCACGCCGTTGAACAAATACTCGCCCGTGGTGGGGGAGTCCAGGCAGCCGAGCATATTCATGGCAGTGGACTTACCCGAGCCGCTCGGGCCCATGATGGCGACAAAATCACCCGCCGTGATGCTCAGGTCAACGCCCTTGAGGGCTTGCAGGGCGGTCGCGCCCTGGCCATAAACCTTGGTGACCCCTTTGAGCTGGATCAGCGGGCCCTCGCTCATGGCGTGGTACCGGCAGTGCGCTGGTCGGTGATCACCAGCATACCGGGTTGCAAATCGCCGCCAGTGATCTCCGTCATGCGGCCGTCGCTGATGCCTGGCTTGACGGCGACGGCCACGGCCGCGCCGCCCTGCAGCACCCACACTTGTTTGGATGGCCCGCTGCCCCCAGCCGCTTTGCGCCCGCCCCCGCGCGGCATGCGCGGCATCAGGCTTGACATGATGCCGCCGCCTTTGGCTGCGCCTGCGGCGTCGCCGTTGACGGACGGCGAGAAGCGCAGTGCGGTGTTGGGCACCAGCAGCACATCCTTGAGTTCGGTCGAGGTGATGGTGCTCGATGCGGTCATGCCGGGGCGCAAGCTCAAGTCTTTGTTGTCCACCTCCATATAGGTGATGTAGGTCACCACGTTTTCGGTGATGGTGGAGCCAAAGGCCACGCGCGTGATGGTGGCCGGGTATTTGCGCGCCGGATAGGCGCTGACGGTAAAGCGCGCCTTTTGTCCGACCTTGACGGTGCCGACATCGGCTTCGTCTACATTGACTTGCAGCCGCAGTTTGCTCAGGTCTTCGGCCACGGTGAACAAGGTGACGGCTTGCAGCGAGGCGGCCACCGCGTTGCCGGGGTCCACCGTGCGCGTCAGCACCACACCGTCGGTGGGTGAGCGGATCGACGCCTTGGACTGGTTGGTCTCGTCGGTGGATACTGTCGCCTGGGCTTGCACCACGCTGGCCCGGGCGCTCAATTCTGCAGCCTTGGCACGCGCCAAAGTGGCACGGCCGGTATCGAGTTCGGCCTTGGACGGCACCTTGCCGCCGGACAAGCGCGCCACTTCTTCCAGGCGGCCCAGGTTGCCTTGAGCCTCGCTGACGGTGGCTTGTGCCTGCGCCACCTGGGCCTGCGCTGCGCCTAGGGCGGCACGCGAGCGTGTGACCTGGTCATTGAGCTTGGCGGTGTCAAGCTCGACCAGTACCTGGCCTTTCTTGACGCGGTCATTTACGTCCACCAGCACGCGCAGCACGGTGCCAGAGAGCTCGCTGCCGATGCTCACCGAGCGGGTGGGTTGAAGGGTGCCGTTGGCGGAAACGGTCAAGGTGAGGTCACCCTTGGCGGCAGGTTCCGTCACATAGACGGGTGCGGCTTTGCGTGCGGCGCTGGATTGCCAAAAATAGTAGACGACGCCGTACAACACCAGCGAGCCCAGCACCAGCCAGAGCGTGGTGCGGCGCCACCAGACTGGTTTGGGACTTTCTTTGAGCAGGGTTTGCAGGTCCATGCGCGAGAGGGCTTCGCCCTGAGTTGCCGGGGTGTCAGAAGGGGTAGGGGGGCTTGGGGTGGTCATGGTGGAGTGGGGCAATTCGTTTTTTTATTCAAAAAATGCAAGCGTTTGAAGTCTGCGGTGCGCGCGTCTTGAATGGCGCCTTAGGGCCTGTCCACAAATGTGCATGTCATTTGTGGACAGGTCCTTAGTTCCAGCCACCACCGAGCGCCTTGTACAGGCGCACATGGCCCAAGCTGATGTCGGCCTGGTTGTTGGCCACACTGTCCTGCGCGCTAAGCAGGGTGCGCTGGGTTTGCAGCACGGTCTGGAAGTCAATAAGGCCGCTGCTGAAGCGTTGCTGCGCCATCAGCGCGGCGTTGTCTGCGGCGGTGGCTGCGTTTTGCAGGTGAACCCGCCGGGTGCGGTCACCCTGCAAGGCGACCAGTGCGTCCTCCACGTCTTTCAGGGCGGTCAGTACCACGGCCTGGTAGTTCACCCGGGCCTGCTCCAGCGCCGCTTCTTGCGCCAGCACTTGCGCGCGTGCGGCGCCGCCGTCAAACAGGGGAATAGACAACATGTTGCCGACCAAGCTGCTGGTCAAACTGGAAGCACTGGTGAGAAGGGCGAGGGTCGAGGCTCCTAGAGTCAACTTGCCGCCGATCGAAAAGCTGGGGTAACGCGCCGCGTCAGCGGCAGAAACCCGCGCCAGCGCGGCACTGATGCGGTGTTCCGCCGTCCGCACATCGGGGCGTTGGCGCAGCGTTTGCGCCGGAATACTCAAAGCCAGGTCGGGCGCCGCTTGCGGCACGGGAGTCGGCGAGCTGATCAGCGTTTGCAGCGAGTCCGGTGGCTGACCGGTCAGCACCGCCAGACTGTGCCGGGTTTTGGCGATGCTGGCTTGCAGCGCCGGCACTTGGGCGCGGGTTTGCTCGGTGGCGGCGCGTGCTTGCTCCACTTCAAGCGAGGTAATCAAGCCGGCCTGCGCGCGCCAGTCGGTGATCTGCAGGGTCTCGGACTGGCTGGTGAAGTTGCTCTGGGCGATCAGCAACTGCGCCTGCTGGCCGCGCAACTGGATGTAGGCCAGCGCCACTTCGGCGGCGATAGACACCTGCACATCGGCCAAGGTGGTTTGGGCGGCCTGGGCGTCTGCCTCAGAAGCATTCAGGGTGCTGCGCTTGCCGCCAAAAATGTCGGGTTCCCAACTGGCGTCCAGCCCAACCCTGAAACTGTTGCTGGCATCGTTATCGCCCGACTTGCTGCGCCCGGCTGAGCCGGATGCGCCCACACCGGGCAACATGCCGGCGGTTTTGACATCGCGCAGGGCGCGCGCCTGCTGTAGCGTGGCCTGCGCCGAGCGGATGCTGGTGTTGGCCTGCAGTGCTTGCGTGACGAGCGCGCTGAGTACCGGGTCGTTGAAGCGCTGCCACCACTGTGCCAGCGAGCTGGCGGCGACGGGCCCCTTGTCGGAGGATACGGTGGTGGACCACTGCGTGGGCACCTCAACAGCCGATGTGGCCGCGCTCTTGTCGGACCAGCTTGCACAGCCGCTCAGGGCGAATGCGGCGAATGCGGCAAGCGCGAGGGGCCGCACGCAGGCCAAGTCAAGCCCTGAAGCTTCATTTATTTTTGATGTCATAGGTGCTTTGACCAAGGGCGCGGTGTAAACGACAATTGTGCTGGAAGCCGGCAGCATATTTGTTTCGCAGGAGTGAAGACGTGTAAAACCGCCTTTATCCTACACGCTGCGGGGGTGACCTGAATCGGCGCGCCGTGAGCCCGGGCGCTCAGGCAATTTCGATCAAGCATGGGACAATCCGGCGCTATGCATCCAAAAGCCCTCCTTGACGTCTGCTCCGAACTGGTTCGGCTCAGTCTTAAATTCGACCACCCCACCGACGCCATTGTGGCGAAGTTTTTTCGCGACAACCGGGGTCTCGGTCCGCGCGAACGTGCCACTTTGTCCGGCACGGTCTACACCGTTTTGCGCAAAAAACTTCTGTTCGACCACTTTGCACCTTCCGGCAGCGGCCCCAAAGAGCGCCGGCTGGCGATTCTGGGCTTCTATGGCCCCGGCGACTTCCTGCGCAGCGCCTTGACCGACCAAGAGAAGAACTGGCTTGACCAGTGCGAAGAGATCAACGTCGCCGATTTGATGGAACGCCATCGCCACAACTTGCCCGAATGGTTGGTGCAACCGCTCAAAGAACAGTTGGGCGATGAATTCTGGCCCCTGGCCGAGAGCCTGAACCTGGGCGCGGGGCTGGATTTGCGCGTCAATGCGCTCAATGCCAAGCGTGCCGACGTGCAAAAAGAGCTGGCACAAGCCGGCATCAAGGCTGTCAACACACCTTATTCACCCTGGGGCCTGCGCATTGCCGGCAAGCCGACGCTGAACAAGTTTGAGGGCTTCATCAAAGGCGCCTTTGAGGTGCAGGACGAGGGCTCGCAATTGCTGGCCCTGCTGCTGGACGCCAAGCGCGGCGAGATGGTCGTCGATTTTTGTGCGGGCGCGGGCGGCAAAACGCTGGCCATTGGTGCCTGCATGCGAAGCACCGGGCGGTTGTACGCTTTTGACACCTCGCCGCACCGGCTCGATGCCCTCAAGCCCCGGCTGGCGCGCAGCGGCTTGTCCAACGTGCACCCGGCCGCGATTGCGCATGAGCGCGATGACCGTGTCAAGCGCCTGGCTGGCAAGATTGACCGCGTGCTGGTCGATGCGCCGTGTTCGGGGCTGGGCACCTTGCGGCGCAACCCTGATCTGAAATGGCGTCAAAACGTGGGCCTGGTGGCTGATCTGGCAGTCACCCAGGCCTCGATTTTGCAAAGCGCAGCGCGGCTGCTCAAGCCCGGCGGCCGCTTGGTGTACGCCACCTGCAGCATGCTGGTGCAAGAAAACGAAGCTGTTGCGCAGGCCTTTTCTGCCGCCAATCCCGAATTTGCGCCGCTGGAGGCGGGTGAAGTGCTGACGGCTTTGAAAGTGGCAGACGCGGCCAAACTGTGCAGCGGCGGCGAAACCGGCCAGCGTTACCTGCGCCTTTGGCCGCACCGGCACCAGACCGATGGGTTCTTTGCGGCGGTTTGGCAAAAAACTTGACCTTATGCGCTGCCGCCCCAATTGCGGCTGCAATAGCGGCTTGGAGCGGTGGGCGTCATAAAATCAGCCGTTGACAGGTAACCGCAAGTTGAACCTGATATCTATCAAACCCACTTGAGAAATTTTTGACTATGTTGTTAGCTGATTGGGCTGCATTGAACGCCGGGTTTGACTGGCTGGCAAACGGATTATGGTCATTGAGTTGGTGGCAATTGGTGCTCTTCACTCTGGCCATGACCCATGTCACCATGGTCAGCGTGACGGTGTTTTTGCATCGGCATCAGGCCCACCGCGCGCTCGATCTGCACCCGGTGGCTTCCCATTTTTTCCGATTTTGGCTGTGGCTCACCACGGGCCAAGTCACCAAAGAGTGGACCTCGATTCACCGCAAACACCACGCCAAGTGCGAGCAGCTTGAGGACCCGCACAGCCCGCATGTTTACGGCATCAAAACCGTGCTCTTGCAGGGCTATGAGCTGTACCGCAAAGAGGCCGCCAACCCGGAAACCATGACGCGCTATGGCCATGGCACACCCAAGGACTGGCTCGAGCGCAATCTGTACAGCCGCTTTTCCACGCTGGGTGTGGGCCTGATGCTGCTGATTGATCTGGCCCTGTTTGGTGCTGCTGGCCTGGCGGTATGGGCAGTGCAAATGGCCTGGACGCCGGTGATGGCGGCCGGCATTGTGAACGGCGCGGCGCATTACTGGGGCTACCGCAATTTTGAAGTGTCTGACGCCAGCACCAACATTTCGCCCTGGGGGATTTTGATCGCCGGCGAAGAGCTGCACAACAATCACCACACCTACCCCACCTCGGCCAAGCTGTCGGTCAAGCCTTACGAGTTTGACATTGGCTGGGTCTACATCAGTCTGATGCAGCGCCTTGGTTTGGCGACTGTCAAGAAAACACCGCCTAAGCTGGCTCTGGGTGCCGTGCGGGCGGTGGCCGATGAGAAAACCCTGGAAGCGCTGATCTCCAACCGCTATGAAATCATGGCGGCTTACGCCAAAGATATGCGCAGTGCCTTCAAAAACGAGTTGCACGCGCTGCAGGCGCGCCATGCCGATGCAACGGTCATCAGATCGGCCAAACGCTGGCTGCACCGGGATGCAGACAAAGTGCCCACTGCTGCCGTGCCCCAATTGGCGCTGGCCCGGGCGGCATCGCCGGTCTTGGACAAAATGGTGCTGATGCGCGAAGAGCTGCGCCAGATGTGGCTGAACCGCTCACACAGCCGCGAGCAGTTGGCCGCTGACCTGCAGGCCTGGTGCCAGCGGGCCGAGGCCAGCGGCATTGCAGCGCTGCAGGCGTTCTCGCTGCGCTTGCGGGCGGCTCAGGCCTGATTTTAGTGTTTTCGGGCTGTAGCCCTCGTGTATATTGGATATGTAGCTATTTATTTTATAGTCACTTGAGCTTTTTCAGGGGCCGCAGGACGGGCTGGCCGGCTTGCGTCAACAAGCGACTTAGCCTGAAAGACCGCACTTTTCAGCCGCTAAAATAGGTGCGCTTGTGCATGGAATGCACGGACTGCCCGCTGCAACAGCTGGCAGCCCCATGCACCGTGCGAATACATCACTGTTTTACAACTGGGAAAAGAAATGAAAAAACGCGTTTTGTGCTTGATGGCGGGCCTGCTGGCTTCGCTGGTGTTAACGGCTTGCGGTAAGAAGGACGAGCCGGTGGCCGTGGCCCCGGTGGCAGCGCCGGCCAAGGCGATTGTCATTGGCCTGGATGACAATTTTCCGCCGATGGGTTTTCGCGATGACAAGAATGAGTTGGTCGGCTTTGACATCGATTTGGCCAAAGAGGCGGGCAAGCGCCTCGGTGCGGTGGTGAGCTTCAAGCCGATCGACTGGAGCGCCAAGGAGGCCGAGCTCAATGGCAATCGCATTGACGTGCTGTGGAACGGCCTGACGATTACCGAAGAGCGCAAGGCCAATATCCTGTTCACCAAGCCCTACCTTGAAAACCGCCAGATCATTGTGGTGACCGAGAAGTCGCCGATCAAGACCAAAGCGGAACTCAGTGGCAAGGTAGTGGGTGTACAGGATGGCAGCAGCTCGGTTGAAGCGATTCAAAAGGACGAAGCTGTCGCCAAGTCGATCAAGGAACTCAAGAAGTTTGGCGACAACGTCACGGCGCTGATGGACCTGTCGGCCGGGCGGCTTGATGCGCTGGTGGTCGATGAAATCGTCGGCCGCTACTACACCGGCAAGAAACCGGGCGAGTACCGTGTGCTGGAAGAGAATTTCGGCACCGAAGATTACGGCGTCGGCACGCGCAAGAGCGACACCGAACTGGCAGCCAAGTTGGACAAGGCGCTCGATGACATGAAGGCCGACGGCACCGCCGCCAAGATTTCGACCCAGTGGTTTGGCAAGGACATCGTCAAGAAATAAACCGGTCAAATTCCGGGACTGCCCGCAGTCACCCGGCCGTCTGGTGGGCGCGCTGTGCGTCTGCCCGGCCGGATTTTTATTTTCGGGTCTTGAGACTCCCTCATGAACTACCTTGTCGACATCCTGCCCCCCCTGTTGCAGGGCAGCAGCGTCACGCTTCAGGTCTTCCTGATCACGCTGGTGCTCGCTGTGCCGCTCGGTCTGGGCCTGGCTTTGCTCCGAATCTCGCGTTTTCGCTTTCTCAGTGGGCTGGTCAACGGCTACATCTGGCTGATGCGCGGCACGCCGCTGATGCTGCAGATGCTGTTCATCTACTTTGCCTTGCCCTTCATTCCGATCATTGGCGTGAGTTTGCCCGATTTTCCGTCGGCGATCGTCGCCTTTGTGCTGAACTATTCCGCCTATTTTGCGGAAATCTTTCGCGCTGGCATCCAGTCGATTGACCGCGGCCAGTACGAAGGCGCCAAGGTGCTGGGCCTGAGCTATCCCCAAACCATGCGCCGCATCGTGCTGCCGCAAGTGCTCAAACGCATCCTGCCGCCGATGAGCAACGAGACCATCACGCTGGTCAAGGACACCTCGCTGATCTATGTGCTGGCCATGAATGACCTGCTGCGCGCGGCGCGTGGCATTGTTCAGCGCGATTTCACGACGATGCCCTTCGTGGTGGCAGCTGCCTTTTATCTGATCATGACGTTGGTGCTGACCTATGGGTTCCAGCGATTGGAAAAGAAATACGCCGTCTATGATGAATAGCCCGATGACTGCTTTGACGAATGGCTTGATGATCAGGGCTGTTGATGTGCACAAGCGTTTTGGCGTGGTGGAGGTGCTCAAGGGCGTTTCGCTGGATGTCAGCCAAGGCGAGGTGCTGGCCGTCATCGGCCCCTCGGGATCGGGCAAGAGCACCTTCCTGCGCTGTCTGATTCACCTGGAGACCATCCATCGCGGCAGCATAGCTATCGAAGGCGAGGCGCTGGTGTCCACCGATGACCAGGGCCATTGCCACTACGTGCCAGAGGCTGATATCCGGCGCGTCTGCCGCAAGATGGGCATGGTCTTTCAACACTTCAACCTGTTCCCGCACCTGACCGTCTTGCAGAACCTGATTGAGGCGCCGCTGACGGTCAAAGCAGCGCGTCTGGACGAAATCGTACCCAAGGCCGAGGCCCTGTTGCGCAAGGTCGGGTTGTTTGACAAGCGTGACAGCTATCCGTCGCGCTTGTCGGGCGGCCAGAAGCAGCGCGTCGCCATTGCGCGTGCCCTGGCGATGGAGCCCGACATCATGCTGTTTGACGAGCCCACCTCGGCGCTGGATCCGGAGCTTACGGGCGAAGTGCTGAGCACCATGCGCGCCCTGGCCGAGGAGCACATGACGATGATTGTCGTTACGCATGAGATGGCATTTGCGCGTGAAGTGGCGGGCCGCGCCGTCTTCATGGACGCTGGCGTCATCGTCGAGGCGCGGCCCGCGCGCGAGCTGTTTGCCGATCCCAAGCATCCGCGCACCCGGGCGTTTCTCGAAAAGATGCTCTGAGTAGGCGGCGCGGACGTTAAAAAGCCCGCCAGGAGCGGGCTTTTTTGCTGGTCAGAGAAACTGAATTACTTCAGCTTCATTTCCTTGTAGTCCACATGCTTGCGAGCTTTAGGATCAAATTTCTTGATCAGCATTTTCTCGGGCATGGTTTTCTTGTTCTTGCTGGTGGTGTAAAAGTGACCAGTACCCGCTGTAGATTCCAGCTTGATTTTTTCGCGTCCGCCTTTGGTTGCCATGGTGTTGCTCCTTATGCCTGACCACGTGCGCGCAAATCTGCGAGCACAACATCAATACCGTTTTTGTCGATCAAACGCAGACCTGCGTTGGAAATCCGCAGACGAATCCAGCGGTTTTCGGTCTCGACCCAGAAACGGCGGTATTGCAGGTTCGGCAGGAACCGGCGCTTGGTTCTATTGTTGGCGTGGGAAACCTTGTTTCCCACCATCGGGCCTTTGCCCGTGACTTCACATACGCGTGCCATGTGGACACTCCGATACTTAAAACGGCTTTCACTGTCGATCAAACTATCATTGTTAAAACAAAAGCTTTGACAACAACGTCCGATCTCGCTCAAGCCTCACCTCGCCAAGAAAAAGGGTGGCGGTAACCCGATTGCTGCAGTCAAGCCTTCACAGGCCAAGTTCAGCAAAGCCTGCGATTATAGCGGGCTCTGGCGCTGCCACTCGGGCGCTGGCCTTGCGCGTCTTGCTTTATTCCTGTTCCAGAAAGCGCTGCGCATCCAGCGCCGCCATGCAGCCAGTGCCGGCGCTAGTGATCGCCTGCCGGTAAATGTGGTCCTGCACGTCGCCCGCGGCAAAAATGCCGGGGACGCTGGTCTGGGTGGCGAAGCCCTTGTTGCCGCCCTGGGTGATGATGTAGCCTCCCTCCATGTCGAGTTGGCCTTTGAAAATCTCGGTGTTGGGGCTGTGACCAATCGCAATGAAACAGCCCTGCAAGGCCAGCTCTTCAGTGCTGCCGGTGTTCACGTCCTTCAAGCGCACACCGGTCACGCCACTGGCGTCGCCCAGCACTTCATCGAGCGTGTTGGAGGTCTTGAGCACAATCTTGCCGCTCTTGACCTTTTCCATCAGCTTGTCGATCATGATCGGCTCGGCGCGGAACTTGTCGCGGCGGTGAACCAAATAGACCTTGCTGGCAATATTGGACAGGTACAGCGCCTCTTCAACCGCGGTGTTGCCGCCCCCCACCACGCAAACGACCTGCTCGCGGTAGAAGAATCCGTCGCAGGTGGCGCAGCCCGACACGCCGCGTCCCATGAACGCGGTCTCTGAGGGCAGGCCCAGGTATTGGGCCGAGGCACCGGTGGCCAGCACCAGCGAGTCGCAGGTGTACTCGCCACTGTCGCCTTTAAGCGTGAAGGGGCGCTTGGAGAAGTCAACCGCGTTGATGTGGTCAAACACAATCTCGGTCTTGAAGCGCTCGGCGTGCGCCAGAAAGCGCTGCATCAGGTCGGGCCCCTGCACACCGTCCACGTCAGCGGGCCAGTTGTCGACCTCGGTGGTGGTCATCAGTTGGCCACCCTGCGCGATGCCGGTGATCAGCACGGGCTTCAGGTTGGCGCGTGCCGCGTAAATGGCGGCGCTATAGCCAGCAGGGCCGGAGCCCAGAATCAGGACTTTTGCATGGGTAGTCGTTGACATTGTGTAAACCTTTTTAGAAGTAGCGAATGTGCCGTGTACAGTGCGGGATAGTATGACTTATTCTCTCAATACCCTGACTTCTGGGCGCCCTGCGGCTGCGCCCTTGGCTTCCGGCTGGCGCCGTTTCACTGACGAACTGGGCCTGCTGCTCGGTTTTATTTTGTTGCTGCTGTGGTTGGTCGCGTTAGTCACTTATTCCGCGCAGGACGCAGCCTGGTCGACCTCTGGCAGTGGCGCCCAGGTGCTGAACCGCGCCGGGCCGCCGGGGGCCTGGCTTGCCGACGCCAGCTATTACGTGTTCGGGTTTTCAGTCTGGTGGTGCGTGGCGGCGGCGCTGCGCACCTGGCTGACCGGCCTGGCGCGCTGGTTGCGCGGGCGTGATGTGCTCAGCACCCAGGCTGAGTCGGCTCCAGCGCCCGCCACGCTGATCCCCCGCTTGGCGTCCAGCCGCGCGGCCTTCTGGTGCGCGCTGGCCCTGTTGCTATGCGCCAGTGCCAGCCTGGAGTGGTCGCACCTGTACAGCCTGGAGGCCCGTTTGCCCGGGCACGGCGGGGGCATTCTGGGTTATTTTGTTGGGCCCTTAGGTGTCCAGTGGCTGGGTTTTGACGGCTCGGCTTTGATGGCGATTGCGCTCGGTGTGTTGGGGTCAGCGCGCGTGTTCAATTTTTCATGGGCGCAGGTGGCGGAGCGCCTGGGCGCCTGGCTATTCTTTCATCTGGAGGCCCGGCGCGAGCAGCGCGAAGTGGCGCAGGACAAGGCGCTGGGGCAGCAGGCGGCGCGGGCGCGTGAAGAAGTCGTGATTGAGGAGCGCCAAGACAGTACCGTGCAGCACCCGCGCCCGGTCCTGATTGAACCGGTGCTGGTGGATGTCCCCAAAAGCGCTCGGGTAGTTAAAGAGCGGCAAAAAACCTTGTTTGTCGAGTTGCCTGACAGCAAGCTGCCGCAGGTGGACTTGCTCGATGACGCGCTGGTGCGCCAAGAGACCGTGGCGCCCGAGACGCTGGAGATGACCAGCCGCATGATCGAGAAAAAGCTCAAAGACTTTGGCGTCGAAGTGCGGGTGGTGCTGGCGCAGCCTGGCCCGGTCATTACACGTTATGAGATCGAGCCCGCCACTGGCGTCAAGGGCTCGCAGATCGTCGGACTGGCCAAAGACCTGGCCCGCTCCTTGAGCTTGGTGTCGATTCGCGTGGTCGAGACGATCCCAGGCAAGAACTACATGGCGCTGGAGTTGCCCAACGCCAAACGCCAGTCGATCAAACTATCCGAGATTTTGGGCTCGCAGGTCTACCACGAGGCCAAGTCCATGCTCACCATGGGCCTGGGCAAAGACATCATCGGCAACCCGGTGGTGGTGGATCTGGCCAAGATGCCGCATGTACTGGTGGCCGGCACCACGGGCTCGGGCAAGTCGGTCGGCATCAATGCCATGATTCTGAGCCTGCTGTACAAGGCCGAAGCGCGCGATGTGCGGCTCTTGATGATCGACCCCAAGATGCTGGAAATGTCGGTTTATGAAGGCATTCCGCATTTGCTGTGCCCGGTGGTGACCGACATGAAGCAGGCCGCCTACGGCTTGACCTGGTGCGTGGGCGAGATGGAGCGCCGCTACAAGCTGCTGAGCAAAATGGGCGTGCGCAATCTGGCCGGTTACAACGCCAAGATTGACGAGGCCAGCGCGCGCGGCGAGCACATTGGCAACCCGTTCAGCCTGACCCCTGAGCAACCCGAGCCGCTGGAGCGTCTGCCGCACATCGTGGTGGTCATCGATGAATTGGCCGATTTGATGATGGTGATCGGCAAGAAGATTGAAGAACTCATTGCCCGGCTGGCGCAGAAAGCGCGCGCTGCCGGCATCCACCTGATTTTGGCGACGCAACGCCCGAGCGTGGACGTGATCACCGGCCTGATCAAGGCCAACATTCCGACCCGTATTTCGTTCAAGGTCAGCAGCAAAATTGACAGCCGCACCATTCTGGATCAAATGGGCGCCGAGGCGCTCTTAGGCTTGGGCGATATGCTGTACATGCCCGGCAGCGGCCTGCCAACGCGCGTGCACGGTGCCTTTGTCAGTGACGAAGAAGTGCACCGGGTGGTGAGCTACCTGAAATCGCAGGGCGAGCCCAACTACATTGAGGGCGTGTTAGAGGGCGGCACCGACGACAGCCTGGGTGATCTGATGGGTGAGGGCGGCGCTAACGGCGGCGAAAAAGACCCCATGTACGACCAGGCGGTCGAGGTGGTCATGAAGAACCGCAAGGCCAGCATCTCGCTGGTGCAGCGCCACCTCAAGATTGGCTACAACCGCGCGGCCCGGCTGGTCGAAGACATGGAACACGCCGGCTTGGTGAGTTCCATGAGCGGTAGCGGTCAGCGCGAAATTCTGGTGCCGGTGCGGGCAGATTGACGCTAAGGACCTGTCCACAAATAACATGCACATTTGGCTCACCACCTTTGGGCGCACTGCGTCGTTGCAAATCGCTTGTGCAGCAGAGCTGCACGGCACGCTTTGCGCCTAGCATTGCATCCCAAATCCGGCGGCCAAATGCAAAGCTTATTCATGGACAGGCCCTAAGGAACTTTGCCAGTTCGCCATGACCCAACTGTGAATTTTTAAAAAGGTTTCGATGAAATATATTGCTACTATTTGCATAGCTTCTTACGCAGGATTGGCGGGGGCCGGAGGCTTAAATAGCCTTGAAAATTTTGTGAAAACCGTGAATACAGGCCGCGCCGACTTCACCCAGGTGGTGACGGCGCCAGCCAAAGACGGGCAGGCACCGCGCGCCAAAACATCGAGTGGCACCTTTGAGTTTGCCCGGCCCGACCGATTCAAGTTCGTCTACAAAAAGCCGTTCGAGCAATCCATCGTCGCGGACGGCCAGACCCTGTGGCTGTACGACGTGGATCTGAACCAGGTGACGGCGCGCCAGCAGTCCAAGGTGCTGGGCTCCACACCCGCGGCGCTGATTGCGGCTGCGCCCGATTTGCGCGCTTTGCAGACTGATTTCACGCTGGTCGACGCGCCTGAGCAGGATGGTTTGCAGTGGGTGACTGCCACGCCCAAGTCAAAGGACGGCCAGTTGCAGAGCGTTCGCGTGGGCTTCAGGGATGCTGCCGCAGCGCCAGGCAGCACGCTGGAGGTGCTGGAAATTCTGGACAGTTTCGGCCAGCGCTCGGTCTTGACCTTCAAGCAATTTCAAGCCAACCCGGCGTTGCCGGGGAGTAGCTTTCAGTTCAAAACCCCGGCCGGGGCGGACGTGATCCGGCAGTGAACCATTGTCCGAAGCAAGCTCGGCTCGCTCAAGGTCGCAATTTGCGCAGGTCTGATCGCCCATGGCCCGATGCCGAAGGGCCCATTCATTGACAGCCCCCGCATCCACCCATCCGCCACTGGCCGAGCGCCTGCGCCCCCGGCTTTTAAGCGAAGTCATTGGCCAGCAACAGCTGCTGGGCGAGGGCATGGCACTGCGCATCGCGTTCGAGTCCGGCCAGCCCCACAGCTGCATTTTGTGGGGGCCACCGGGCACCGGCAAGACCACGATTGCGCGGCTGATGGCCGATGCTTTTGATGCCCAGTTCATCACCATCAGCGCCGTGCTCGGGGGTGTCAAGGAGATTCGCGAGGCGGTGCTGCAGGCGCAGGAAGCACTCGATGCCTTGGCGCCGCGTCGCACCATCGTATTCGTGGACGAAGTCCACCGCTTCAACAAAAGTCAGCAAGACGCTTTCTTGCCGCATGTAGAGAGCGGCTTGTTCACCTTCATCGGGGCCACCACCGAGAACCCGTCGTTTGAACTCAACTCGGCTTTGCTGTCGCGTGCCACGGTCTATGTGCTGCAGCCGCTCTCAGCCGATGATCTAGAGCAAATAATAACCAGAGCCCAGGCAATCCGTGTGCTACCAGCTATAGAAAAAGTAGCGACTGAGCATTTGATCGCCTATGCCGATGGCGATGCCCGGCGCTTGCTCAACACACTCGAAACCCTGGCGGTGGCCGCCACCCAGGAGAAGCGCGCCGAGATCACCATGGACTGGCTGCTCAAGGTGCTGGGCGAACGCATGCGCCGCTATGACAAAGGCGGCGAGCAGTTCTACGATACCATCAGCGCGCTGCATAAATCGGTGCGTGGCTCCGACCCGGATGCGGCGCTCTATTGGTTTGTGCGCATGCTCGACGGGGGCGCTGAGCCACGTTATCTGGCCCGCCGCCTGATTCGCATGGCGAGCGAAGACATTGGTCTGGCTGACCCGCGCGCCTTGCGCCTGGCACTCGATGCCGCTGATGTCTATGAACGCCTCGGTAGCCCCGAGGGTGAGCTGGCGCTGGCCGAATGCGTCATCTATCTGGCCGTGGCCCCTAAATCAAATGCGGTCTACACCGCCTTCAACGCGGCCAAAGCCTATGTCAAGCAGGACGGTACACGCCCGGTGCCGATGCACCTGCGCAATGCGCCGACCAAGTTGATGAAAGAGCTGGACTACGGCAAAGGCTATCGCTATGCGCATGACGAAGAGGGCGCTTTTGCCGCCGGGGAGCGTTACCTGCCGGATGGCATGGCGCAACCGGGCTTTTACCGCCCAGTCGAGCGCGGACTGGAGATCCGGATTGCCGAGAAGCTCAGACAACTGCGGGCCTTGGACCTGCAACAGCCGAAAAAATAAATAGACGAATTAATTGATTGACAGATCGCCGGACCCACGGGCACTAGCATTAGCATGGCCTGCCCAACCCAGGTGGCGCCTGAGATGCCGCGCAAGGCGCTGCAGGATGGCATTGAGGTCGTCGTCAAGGCCGCCATGATGCAGTACACGTTCGCCCATGAAACAGGCGGCGAAACAGTGTCATTTTCTCCAGGGTCGTCAGTCGTGCATGCTCAACAGCAACAGCAACGGCCGGGGGTGGCCTGCAGGCTATAGTGCTCGACCTTGCGCTGCACCTCCCGCTCGCCCTCGGTTTGAACCATTAAGTACTGCTTAACAGTTGTCTCGCGCTCCAACTCGTTGTCGGCATAGATGCGTTTTAAATGCTGGCTGATGGCGGGCACCGACACATCGTAGAGCGTAGCCATCATTTTCTGCGTGAGCCAGAGGTTTTCATCCTCGTAGCGCATTTCCACCGTGTCGCTGCCACCACCCGTGGCGGCAACAAAGGTCAGGTATTCGGCTGCTGAGGAGCGGACGATGGAGACCTCGGTTTTCTTGGAGGGTTGCCAAAGCTCTTTCTTGCTCATTTACGCCACCGTAACCTGGCCGTTCATCAGCAGGGGGATGAGCCAGTCGCGGCGATGGGTGAGTTGCTGGTTTTCCATGCTTTGAATTTCAGGCCCGCGGGCAAAAGGAAAGGCCCGGGGACTTTCCGGGCCTTCTTATATGGTGGTGGAGTGCGGACGCCGGTTCAAATCCGTTCTCCAAGACCGTTGGGCAAGTATAGGGTGCTTGTCCCCGCTTTTGGAGACTGTCCGTTTCGGATTGTGAAAAACGATTCGTCGATTTACTCACAAATTCTCGCAACAATCGGCGTGAGCCACACTGGTCAATTTGGTATGCCTCAGGTAGTGATACCAACACGTGGCCTAACTCTTTCCTGAATTTCCTGATATATCGGGAGGTCGATCCCTTCGCCGGTTTCAAGCGTTACGCAAAGGGCAAATGGCACAGCCGTCAGCAATTTGCCACCATCTTCAGCACAGTTGACTTTGAAGACTAACTCATCTCCATCAGAAAAGACGATAGCATCGTTGCCTTCGAGAATCTCATGCTGAACGGTGCCACGCTGTACATGTTGCCAATCAGCGTTCATACGGGATACGCGAAGACTATCGTGAGGTGGCTTGATCCAAAGCCGCGCTGAACGATATTTCGCATTACGAGCGTTTACTGGAGTCATCCAAGCCAAAGTGATTGTCAAGCGGCGTTTGACTTTTTGTGCGACCAGACTTGGCGGCAGTGGGGCTCTGAATTCGAGTGCTTCACCATCTTTCAATGCTCCGGCACCTATCAACGTCGCTCGCTGCTCAGTACAGCTGATGGCACGGTCAATATCGGATAACCCATATCCAACGTATCTCGTTATCAGATTCTGTATATCTCTTCCAGTGAGTTCTGGCCGTGCCCCGCTGATTTGATTTTCTAGGTCGCCCCATTCCGCACCATGAATCAGCAAAGCCTTCAGTGTTACAGCATCAAAACGCTCAGGAAGACTCGTTGGACTAGCTGCTCGTAAAACCTCAATTACCGAATGCGCCTGTGCAGCCCCACGACTAGCGAGAGCTGTAGCGTTACTGGTTCCTCGGGTATAAATCGTATTCTGCCCGCTGGCATTCGGTGGCGCAGCAACCAGATGTCCAGGTGATGCTGAGCCCGTAATCATTTGCAGCCGTGTTACTTCAAGTGCAGATGTGTACTGCTCGCGATGAAGCGCCCGCCCACCCGGCATGACGATGTCCGGCTTGACTGCACGGCGAAATCCATGCCCTATGCAGGAATACGGGGATATTCCCCTGTCTTTGAACAGATCATAGCGATCACTTGCATTGACAAAACTCGCACTATCTGAATGTACGGCACCTACTGTAATGGCATTGAGAGACTCAGCTGGTGTCAACAATCTACGGCCAGTCGTATCTCGCATAAATGCAGACAAAGCCACACTCTGACGGTCTGGATGTGCCATAGCGGAAAGGGAGTATCGCGGCACATTGAGTTCAAGATCTGCTGACATATTGCCAGCGCTAACTACAAACAGAATTTGATACTTGGCAGACAACCAATCTAAGAGCCTCGCCCATGGAGATAGCTCACTATCAAACGGCCGAATCGAATCTCCCACTGATAGATTCACGACCTTTACCGAAGGCGCAGACGCAGGACTTCCCCCTTCGCCGTCAAACATTCGCTTTACGGCTCGATGTACCAAATCGATCAGCAACACATCATCTGGTGTTGACTCCTGTCGCGGCGTACGCGTGTCTGCCAAATCTGGACGCATGATCGGTCTAGCGTAAATCGGCCTCGCAAGAGGGATTCGCGATCCATCCAACTCACCATAAAGTATGAGCGAAGCCATGGAAGTACCATGAATACGATCACCAGCTTCGTATGCAGACTCCCATCCATCAGGGTCATCAACAATTAGCCGTCCTCTGAGAAGTGGGTGATTCTGAAGTGGCAAACCATCAAGCAAAGCAATAACTGGTTGGCCAGAGGTGGTTCGAGCAGAGCCAGCGACACTGGGTGACCGAAGATTGACATCTTCTGGATGCGACAACGCTTGCCCACGAGGTCTAAAAAACATTACCCTTTCTGAATTCACGATTTCCGGAGGCTGATTACTCAACAATCGACGAACACCGTCAGCAGGCATTTCCACAAGGAAACCATGATAGGCAATATCTTGAATATGAGCACGACTCAGCACTCTGCCGCCTTGATCCGAGATGAGTTTTTCGAGTTCTATGGCGGCGCGTCCGTTTTTATCAGCTGAGGCATAGCACCATGCCTCAATTTCAAATCGGATATTTTCAATCCCGAGTGAGAGCCGGTACTCCAAAAACTCCCGAATATCTTGGCCGATACGGTCTTGCACTCCCCAAAATCGAACGTCCCTTAGGTGCTTAAAAATGTTCTTCCACAAGGCAAGTCCACGCTCGAGCTTGACGTTCGGATCCGCCTGGTATCGATTCCAAAGGCTGATGACCTCGGTAAGTGCCTGCTGATTACTTCCAAGCAGGAAAAGTCGCCCTGGAAGGGGTTTTGCGTGCTCTTTCGTATCAAAAAAATCCGAGTCTGGTTCTATACCAACTTCGTCCGACTCCATCAGCCACTCCAGACCAGGAGTGTGTTTTATTGCGCCCAAAAACTTATCAATCGATCCAACCGTCTCAAAAACCACCACCAATTCGGGATCATCATTTGGGGACGCAGCTTCGAGCTGCACGCGGCGCGCGTTAAATGCAGATCGAAGAGCGCCAAATTTCGGGGAGATGCGCTCGGCCTGACGTTGAGCATCCGGCAGATGGATTTTCGGCCAGCCAGGAGCGCGTTTCTCTCGTTCAGACGAAGTTGGTTGCGGGAAGAGGAGAAGTGGCCGTTGGGTATCGCTCATCCGACATCTACTGTTGCGTCGGACTAGTCACAGACGAGACTCGATTTTTCCACTGTTCTAAACGGTCAGTTATCACTGCACGCAAATCAGAATTTGGCAATGAAAGAACGTATCGGCGATGCACATCTTCACAAAATTGCTCAAGGTCAGAAAAACTGGTCGCCTTCAACCGACTTGCAAGTACTTTAGATGAAATCCCAAGCGGAGTTCCAATTCGTTCTTCAAATCGATCAAACCAAGCAGTTCTTTGATTTGTGGTAGGCCCAGGCAGGTTCATACGCAATTGGAAACGCCGCCATACTGCACGATCCAAAAGTTCTGCATGATTAGTGGCGGTCACCACCACCACATGGCTTGGTAAAGCGTCTATCTGTAGCAGCAACGAGCTAACTACCCGCTTTATTTCACCAGTTTCATGGGTGTCGCCTCGCTCTTTTCCGAGCGTATCAAACTCATCAAAAAATAGAACACATTGATGGGTGCGAACAAAATCAAAGAGTCTTTTTAGGCGACCGCTGGTTTCACCAAGAAAGCTGCCGATAACCGCCTCGTATCGAACGACAAACAGGGGCACCATCAACGCATGTGCAACTGCCTCGGCCAGAGTGGTTTTGCCGTTTCCAGGCGGCCCAGACACAAGAACCCGGTGCCTTGGCTCCAATCCATAAGATCGTAAAAGATCGCGGCGTTGCTGCTCTTCAATGAGTTCAGAAGTGGCTTTGAGAACATCGTCAGGTAGCAACATTGATTCCAATGTGCGCCGAGGATCTATTTCATAAAGTAGTCCACCGTGACCACCATCAAAGCTGCGAACGACCTCAACGGCTTTTGGACGGGTGTTTGCAGCGCGCAGGTTAGCTTCCAACCGGTCTGCTAACTGGTTGTGCTGTTTTGCGCGTTCTTCTGCGGCCATGGCTTCCACAGTCGACCGAAACAGACTTTGATCGCCTTGGCTGCCCGCTCGCACAAGATTGACTACTAGGTCGGCTCTGGGCATAGGTTCTCCAAACTGCAGTTTACTCGCATTTCAATCGTCTCAATCGAAGTTAAGTCCGTCCAAACGGGTCCCAGGTGCGTGCTACATTTCGAGCGGGCTTACTGCCCCTCCGTTTCTCCTCCCTGAACGGAGCCCGCAAGGGTTCAACCCAGCCTAATTCGCTGGGTTTTTTCTTGGCAAGTCCGTGAAGAAGGCATCACACTGGCGGCCGCACCACTGCAAATAGTGTTTCAATTCATCCAAATGCTTATTGATGCCAAATTATTGACGCATAATCTAATCACATTGATCAGATTATAAATTTGATAAAGAGCATGAAACCATCTTCTTTGTGTCTATTGGTCGGTGTCTATGATTGAAGATCAGCTCCCTGAGCGCCCTCAACGTGTTGAGAGTTTGAGTCACGCCCAACGGGAGCGCCTGGCCTACGTTGAATTTCGCCTGTACTTTATGGGTGAGATCGGACGGCCTGACTTGGCTAACCGATTTGGAATTGCCCCGGCTGGCGCAACCCGGGATTTGGCGCTCTACCGGGAGATCGCACCTCAGAACATCGAATTCGACGGTAGCAACAAGGTTTACCGCATCGGCAAAGTGTTCCGCCCAATTTTTCAGCACTCGCCTCAGCGCGTCCTGTCGGCGTTGTCGCTTGGGTTTGGCGATGGGGTGAACGGCGAGACCAAACCTTTGCTTCCCTGTGAATCCCCTGCACCCTTGAGTAACCCTCAAATGGAAGTCTTGGCTCCGATTTGCCGCGCCATCCACGCCAATCGCCCGGTGGCCATCCGCTACCACTCAATGAGCAGCGGTGAGTCCGACCGAGTCATCGTGCCCTTTGCCTTGGTCGACACCGGACTGCGCTGGCACGTCCGTGCCTTTGATCGCAAGAGCGGTACATTTCGCGATTTCGTCATCACGCGAATTGAAGCACCAACCTTGCTCGACGAGGAGCCAAAGCCGAACGAACGCCAGGACAACGACATCCAGTGGACGCGGATCGTGGAGCTGGACTTTGTCCCTCACCCTCGTCTGAGCCGCCCCGAGATCATTCAGATGGACTACGGGATGACGGATGGCTCAATACGAATGCGGGTTCGCGCTGCGGTCGCAGGCTACATGCTGCTGCGCTGGAGCGTTGACGCTTCGCCCGATCACAGCCTCAAGGAAGAACAGTACCGCCTATGGCTCAGCGACCCGCTGGCCTTGTACGGCGTGGAAAACGCAAAGCTGGCACCAGGGTATCGCCTTCCGGTGATGCAAACAAAAAAATGATCGGAAAGACAGAAAACGATGGCAAAGACACTTGAAGCCCACGACAAGCTGATCCGCGAAATTTTCGAGGGCAGCTACCAGTTCGAAATTCCGGACTACCAGCGCCCCTACGCCTGGACAACCGAGCAGGCTACAGAGCTGTTCGATGATCTGTACTCGGCGATGAAAGATGCGCGAGTCTCGGGTGCCAGCAGCCAATACTTCCTCGGCAGCATCGTTCTGATCAAAAACGACCGGGACCCGAAGTCATCGGTGGTCGATGGCCAGCAGCGCCTATCCACACTCACGATGCTGTTCGCCGTGCTGCGCACCGTGATGCCGGATGCCGCTGACGACATTACCGACTTCCTATATAAGAAGGGTAAGGTCAGTCTTGGCGAGAAGAACGAGTACCGCCTGACCGCCCGCGAGGAAGACGCCAACTTCTTCCGCACCAACATTCAGGAGCCGGGTGGCATTGCGCAGTTGGTCGCCAGCACCGACAAGCTGGAAGACAGCCGTCTGCGTTACCGCGAAAACGCCACGCTGCTGCTGAGCAAGGCCAAGGCTCTACCGCCCGCCGACCTGATCGCGCTGTGGCAGTTCCTCGCCAACGACTGTTCGCTGGTTGTCATCTCTACGCCTGACCTCGAAGCCGCGTACCGTATCTTCTCCGTGCTCAACAACCGGGGGCTCGACCTCGCGCCCATTGACATCATCAAGGCGCAAGTGCTGGGCCTGATCCGCACCACGGCAGGCGACGTTAAGAGCCGTGCCTACGCCAAAGAGTGGAGCCAGATTGAAAACGCACTGGGCCGAGACGCATTCGGAGACCTGTTCGGCCACATCCGCAGCATCTACGCCAAGAAAAAGCAGAAGTACACACTGGTCAAGGAGTTCCAGGAGCACGTTACTGAATACAAGGCCCCCATCGACCTGATCGACAAGGTTGTCAAGCCCTACGCCGAAGTGTGGGACTTCGTGCGCGACGCCGACTTCGAGGCCACCGAGCATGCCGAGACGATCAACGAGCACCTGTCCTGGCTCAACCGCGTGGACTTTAAAGACTGGGTGCCCCCGGCACTGGTGTATTTCAAGAGTTTCCGGCAAAAACCCAAACTGCTCGCGGAATTCTTCGAATCACTGGAACGGCTGACCTATTTCTTGCTGGTCACTAAGGTGGGCATCAACGAGCGCATCGAAACCTACGCCGCGCTCACCAAGGAAATCGAACCGGATACCTTCAAAGGAGATCTGGCCGAGCTCACCACGCTGGTTCTGACTGACGTGCAAAAGCGTAAGTTCGTCGCGGCACTCGATGGCGACGTTTACGACGATCTGCCCAAAGCACGGATGGCGCTGGTCTTGCGCCTTGAATCATTGGTGCGGGCCCCCGGAGTACAACTGCAGAACGCGGTGTCGTTGGAGCACGTACTGCCGCAAACACCGCCGAATGGCTCGGACTGGCTCCAGTGGTTCCCCGATGAGAGCGAGCGGGAATCGTGGACACACCGCCTGGCCAACTTGGTTCCGCTTGACCGGAACAAGAACTCGTCCGCCAGCAACTACGACTTCGCCAAGAAGAAGAATGTGTACTTCAAGGGCAAGGGTACCGCATCACCCTTCGTCCTGACTCAGGAAGTCCGCTCGGAAGACAAATGGACACCGGCGATGCTGACTGATCGGCAAAAGCGCCTCGTCGGCGTGCTCAAGAAACACTGGGCACTTGAAGTAGCGCCAACCGGATCAGTCAGCAAAGCGCCTGACACAACAACAGCATCGCAAGGGCTGGCTTAATGAAACCCGTAAAACAACAAGATCAAAACAACCTAAAGTGGGTTGCTGACTTCATCTGGAATATCGCTGACGACCGCCTGCGCGACGTCTACGTGCGCGGCAAGTACCGTGACGTGATCCTTCCCTTCACCGTTTTGAGGCGGCTTGATGCCGTGCTGGAGTCAACCAAGCAGGCGGTGCTGGAGCGCAAGAGGTTCCTCGACACTCACAAGGTGGCAGAGCAGGACGGCGCGCTGCGGATGGCTGCCGGGCAAGCGTTCTACAACACGTCAGAATTCACCCTGGCCACTCTCACCGCCAGTGGGCAGGGACAGCGCCTTCGCGACAATTTCGTCGATTACCTGGACGGTTTCTCGCCGAACGTTCAGGACATATTGGCAAAGTTCAAATTTCGAGACCAGATCCAAACGATGGTCGAGGCCGACATCCTCGGTCACTTGATCAACGACTTCCTCGACCCGGAGATCAACCTCGCGCCGCTTCCTGTTAAGGATGCAGACGGCCGGATCAAACTGCCCGCGCTGGACAACCACGGCATGGGCACGGTGTTCGAGGAACTGATCCGCCGCTTCAACGAAGAGAACAACGAAGAGGCTGGTGAGCACTTCACCCCGCGTGATGTCGTCAAGCTGATGGCTAAGTTGCTGTTCATGCCGGTGGCCGACCAAATTCAGTCTGGCACCTACCTGCTGTACGACGGCAGTTGCGGCACGGGCGGCATGCTGACCGTGGCCGAAGAGGCGCTGCACGAGCTGGCCGCCAGCCACGACAAGGAAGTCTCGATCCACCTGTTCGGGCAGGAAATCAACCCCGAGACCTACGCCATCTGTAAGGCCGACTTACTGCTCAAGGGCGAAGGCGACGAGGCCGAGAACATCGTCGGCGGCGCGGACAAGTCCACGCTTTCAGCCGACCAGTTCCGGTCGCGCGAGTTCGATTTCATGATCTCCAACCCGCCTTACGGCAAGAGTTGGAAGACCGACCTTGACCGGATGGGCGGCAAGAAGGAATTCAGCGACTCGCGCTTCATCGTCAATCACGGCGGCGATGCCGAGTTCAAGCTCATCACCCGTTCCAGCGACGGGCAGCTGATGTTCCTGGTGAACAAGCTGCAGAAGATGAAGCACAACACGCCACTGGGCAGCCGCATTGCTCTGGTGCATAACGGTTCAGCATTGTTCACTGGCGACGCGGGCCAGGGCGAAAGCAATGTGCGCCGCTGGGTGCTGGAGAACGACTGGCTCGAAGCCATCATCGCCCTGCCACTCAACATCTTCTACAACACCGGTATCGCGACCTACATTTGGGTGCTGGCCAACAAGAAACCCGCGCACCGGCGCGGCAAGGTACAACTGATCGACGCCTCGCAGTGGTTCCTTCCGATGCGGCGCAACCTCGGCAAGAAAAACTGCGAGCTGGCGGACGCGGACATTGAACGCATCCTGAAGCATTACCTCGACCAACCACCCGCCGATGCAGAAGCCGCAAAGGCAGTACCCGAAAGCAAGTGGTTCGACAACGCCGACTTCGGCTACTGGAAGATCACGGTCGAACGCCCGCTACGCCTCAAAAGTCAGCTCAAACGCAACGCCATTGAAAGCCTGCGCTTTGCCACCGGCGACGAAACCCTGCGCAGCGAAATCTACACCAAGTACAGCGACAAGCTGTATACGGAATTCGCCAAGCTCAAGCCCGAAATCGAAGCGTGGCTGAAGGGTGACGATGGCGACGAAGATGGTGACGAGGAGTCGGACGACGACGACGTCAAGACCACCAAGAAAGCGGTGCCGGAAAAACGGCGCAAGAAGCTACTCGACCCCGCGACGTGGTTGCGTGACAAGACGCTGGTGGAACTGGCCAAGCTGGCGCAGCAGGAACTTGGCGAAGGCGTGTTCGACGACCACAACGAGTTCCGCACGCGATTTGATGCCACGATGAAGGCGCACAGCAAGAAGCTGGGTGCGCCCGAGAAAAAGGCCATCTACAAGGCGGTGAGCTGGCGCGACGAAACGGCACCGCCCGTTATCGCCAAGCGCAGCAAGCTCAAGGCGGGTGATCATTTCGAGCCCGGCCACGACGGTGCCTACCTGGAAACCGTGGGCAAGGATCGCTTCTTGGTCGAGTACGAGGCCGATACCGACCTGCGCGACACCGAGCAGGTTCCGCTCAAGGAACCGGGCGGCATAGAGGCGTTTTTCGCCCGAGAAGTGCTACCCCACGCGCCCGATTCCTGGATCTCAATGGACGCCACCAAGATCGGCTACGAGATTTCGTTTGCCCGCTATTTCTACAAGCCGACGCCTCTACGGACGCTGGATCAGATCCGTGACGACATCCTGAAGCTGGAGCAGCAGACTGAAGGCTTGCTGCACAAGATCGTGGGAGAAATTCCAGCATGAGCCAACGGAACAACCTTCTGGCGTCCATCGCCCAGACGATTCAGGACTACCGAGGTGGCTCGCTCCCTCAGCCCATCACCGACCACGTTGAGCACTGGGTCCAGCAGTTCGACGATGCCGTGCAGTTGCCTATCCTGCAGGAGATAGACCACGTCCTGAAGAACATCTACTTCTCGAATGAGAAGGTGGCCAAATTCATCCGTGGCGCGATTCGCACCCAAAAGCTCACTGGCGATAACGCCAAGCAGTTCTGGCTCAACGCTAACTTTCTCGATATCCAAGGCGGCGGCGACAGCCAGACCGACATGCTGGCCCTGTTCTCCGAACAACTGACGGAGGAATTTGGATTTGGCATCGATGGTTGCGGGAAAGGCGGTGACGTCTTCATCTATCTGGATGACGGCATCTTCACTGGCAACCGGGTACGGCGCGATCTGGAAGGATGGGTCCATGACCATGCTCCCGCTCAGGCGAAGCTGCATGTGGTCTGTATCGCCCAGCACAGTGGCGGGCAGTATTACGCGAATGGAAAGATTCAGGCAGTCATCAAGGCTGCTGGAAAGAAGATTGACATCACTTGGTGGCGTGCCATCGAGTTGGAGGACAGACGAACCTACAGCGCAACGTCGGACGTGTTGCGCCCGACGGCGATTCCGAACGATCCGGCGGTGCAAGCCTACGTGGCTGCCATGCAGTATCAGCCAATGCTTAGAACTCCTGGCAGCCCCGGCGCTGCGGGTCTGTTCTCCAGCGATGCGGCCAAGATTCTTCTGGAGCAGGAGTTCCTGAAAGCAGGTGTCCGCATCCGGCAAATGTGCCCCAACCTCGGTGCCACGCAGCGACCACTGGGCCACATGACGCTGGAGACACTGGGCTTCGGCTCGCTCATCGTTACCTATCGCAACTGCCCCAACAACGCTCCGCTGGTTTTTTGGGTGGATGCGCCGTGGTACCCGCTGTTCCCGCGCACCACGAACACGCAGACTGCTGTGAGAAGAATGTTCGCCGACCTGACCGGAGGCGATCTGTGATGGGCGATAGAGATAAGACTCGAACCTACATCCGTAAGGAGAGCGTCGTCTTTCTCAAGACGAACGAACCGTTTGGCGGACTCTCCAACATGGCCGGTGGCTACCCGATCCATGTGAACGGGCTGCGGATACTAACCTCAGAGGCGTTGTATCAGGTCTGCCGCTTCCCGCATCTTCCCGATGTGCAGAAGATGATCATCGGCCAAATCAGCCCGATGACAGCCAAGATGCGGAGCAAGCCCTACCGCAAGGATTCGCGCCTCGATTGGGATCAGGTACGAGTTCGCATCATGCGCTGGAGCCTGCGCATGAAGCTGGCCAACAACTGGAACACCTTCAGCGCGCTGCTGTTGAGAACGGGCGAGCGGCCCATCGTCGAGGAGTCGCGCAAGGACGATTTTTGGGGAGCAAAAGTCGTTGACAATGGTGAGACCCTCGTTGGCATGAATGTCTTGGGCAGGCTGCTGATGGAACTGCGCGAACAGGTGAAGCAGCAAGGGCGCGACGCAGCCCTTGATATTGCGCCCCCTGACCTTCCTCAGTTCCTGCTGCTGGGGCGGCCGATTGAAGTCGCATCGGATTCGCCGCCGCCGCAGGCCGCCGCCGATCAGGAACAAGGCGCCCTCTTTGGGACGGATGCTACCGTCACCATCGAGGCTACAGCTCCTCCGGATGCTCCGGCTGCGGCTCAATCACACAAGGCTGCTTACGAAACCTACCGCACGGCGCGAATGCGTTGGCTGCCGCCCGTGCCGAAGCACTGGGACGAGCAGCGCGCCAAGGTGTTTTTTCGTGAGGTGGATGAGCGCTCGCGTACTGGCGAAGAGGAGCTGCTGTCGGTATCGCACCTGACCGGGGTTACGCCCCGCAGCCAGAAAAAAGTGACGATGTTCAAGTCCGCGAGCTATGTCGGCTCCAAGTTGTGCCGTCCAGGAGACATCGTGATCAACACGCTTTGGGCGTGGATGGCGGCGCTTGGTGCGAGCAGGCACGTGGGTATCGTCAGTCCGGCCTACGGCGTGTATCGGCCGCACAGTGTCGACAGCTACAACCCTGCGTATCTCGATTACCTGTTGCGCACCCGGGCCTACGTTGCTGAATACATTGGGCGCTCAACCGGCATCCGATCCTCGCGTCTGCGCCTGTACCCGAACCAGTTCCTCGACATCGCGCTGCTGCAACCGCCGCGCCCCGAGCAAGACCAGATCGTCGCCTACCTGCGTACGCAGGATGCCCGCATTGCACGGTTCATCAAGGCCAAGCGCGACCTCATCGCGGTGCTGAACGAGCAAAAGTTGCGCATCATCGACCACAACGTCACGCGCGGGCTCGATGCGTCGGTCGCGTTCAAGCCTTCCGGTATCGAGTGGATGGGGGATGTACCTGAGCATTGGTCGGTCAAGCCTCTCAAGCGATGGGTTCACTTGAATGCGAGCACCTTGGGAGAAAAGACCGATCCGGATTTTGAGTTTCGCTACCTCGACATCGGGTCTGTGAAGACCGGGCGATTGGCGAAGGAACTTGAACGACTCCGTTTTGAAAATGCACCGTCGCGGGCACGCCGGGTATTGCAGCGCGGTGACACGATCATCTCGACCGTTCGCACGTACCTGAAAGCCATCTGGTACGTCAACGAAGAAGCCGACGATTTGATCGCTTCCACTGGTTTCGCGGTTATGACGCCCGGAAAGGATGTTGAGTCCGAATACCTCGGCTATGTAATTCAAAGCACCGGCTTCGTCAATCGCGTCACTGCCAATTCAATCGGCATTGCCTACCCAGCGATTGCAGAGACTGTGCTCGGTCGGTTCCCTGTTGTGATGCCTTCGACTTTGGAAGAACAGCAATCGATTCTTGCTCACATCAAGGCCGAAAGTGCACCTCTGGATCAAGCCATCGAGCAGGCACTGACAGAAATCAAACTGATCCGCGAGTATCGCGACCGGCAAATTGCAGACGTGGTCACTGGCCAGGTGGACGTGCGAGGTTGGGTGCCGGGCCCGGATGACATTGTGGCCGACGAAGAATTGGCAGTGCTCGGCGGCGACGAAGAATTGGATACCGATGGGGAGGAAGACGATGGCGACAACTGACACCAGCGAAAAAGGCCTGGAGGCCTTGATCGTGCGCGACCTCTGCACCGGCGGAGGTTACGTGCAGGGCAACCCCAGCGACTACAACCGCGACGTGGCAGTGGACGTGGTGCAGTTGCTGGCGTTTCTGCAGACCACCCAGCCTAAGACGGTCGAAACACTGGAACTGGCAAGCGACGGTATCAAGCGCACCCAGTTCTTGCACCGCATCCAGGGCGAGATCGCCAAGCGGGGCGTGGTGGATGTGCTGCGCAAGGGCGTGGGCCACGGCCCGGTTCACGTTGATCTGTACAAGCTGCTACCGACACCGGGCAACGCCAGTGCTGCTGAGAACTTCGGCAAGAACATCTTCAGCGTCACCCGCCAGTTGCGCTACAGCAATGACGAGTCGCAGCGCTCGCTGGACGTCGCCATCTTCATCAATGGTCTTCCGGTGATGACCTTCGAGTTGAAAAACTCGCTGACCAAGCAAACTGTCGCTGACGCCATCACTCAGTACCAGACCGACCGCAACCCGGGCGAGCTGCTGTTCCAGTTGGGGCGATGCGTGGCGCACATGGCGGTGGATGATGCCGAGGTGCGGTTCTGCCCGCATCTCACCGGCAAGACCTCGTGGTTCCTGCCGTTCAACCAGGGCTGGAACAGCGGTGCGGGCAATCCGCCCAACCCGCATGGCCTGAAAACCGACTATTTGTGGAAGCAGGTGATGGTCAAGGACTCGCTGGCCAACATCATCGAGAACTTCACTCAGGTGGTGGAAGAGGAAGACGAAAAGGGCAAGAAGCGGCGCAAGCAGGTGTTCCCTCGTTTTCATCAATTGCGTACCGTCCGTGCCTTGCTGCACCGCTCCCGCGAGGATGGGGTTGGCAAGCGTTATCTCATCCAGCATTCGGCAGGCAGCGGCAAGAGCAACACCATCGCCTGGTTGGCTCACCAGTTGGTCGAACTCAAGACCGCCGCCGATGCGATGTTGGCTCAGTTCGACTCGGTGATCGTCATCACCGACCGACGTGCGCTGGATACCCAGATCGCGCGCACCATCAAAAGCTACGACCACGTTGCATCGATCTTCGGGCATTCCGAAGATGCGGCCGAACTGCGCACCTTCCTGCGCAAAGGCAAGAAGATCATTGTGACGACGGTGCAGAAGTTCCCGTTCATCCTCGATGAACTGGGCGACCTTGGTGGCAAGAAGTTCGCGCTGCTGATCGACGAAGCGCATTCCAGCCAGGGCGGCAAGACGACGGCCAAGATGCACATGGCCTTGTCAGGCGCTCCTAGTGACGACGAAGACGACGAAGAATCCGTCGAGGACGCCGTCAACAAATTGATCGAGTCGCGCAAGATGCTGTCGAACGCCAGCTACTTCGCGTTCACGGCCACGCCGAAGAACCGAACACTGGAGTTGTTCGGGGAGCGGTTCATCGAGGGCGGTGAGGCGCGATACCGCTCGCCGGAGGAACTGACCTACACCACCAAGCAGGCGATTCAAGAGGGTTTCATCCTCGACGTAATTGCGAACTACACGTCGGTGGACAGCTTCTATCACGTCGCCAAGACAGTCGAGGACGATCCAGACTTCGACAAGGTGAAGGCGCTGAAGAAGATTCGTCATTACGTCGAATCCCACGACAAAGCCATCCGCAAGAAGGCCGAGATCATGATCGATCACTTCGTGGCGCAGGTGGCGGGTAAGCAGAAGATCGGTGGCAAGGCACGGGCAATGATCGTCTGCAATGGCATCGCACGGGCCATCGACTACTACCGCGAGGTGTCGGATTACCTCACCTCGATCAAGAGCCCGTTTAAGGCCATCGTGGCGTACTCGGGCGACTTTGAAATTGGCGGGGTAAGAAAGACCGAAGCCGATCTCAACTCATTCCCGAGTAAGGACATCCCGTCCAAGCTCAAGCAAGACCCGTATCGCTTTCTGATCGTCGCCAACAAGTTCGTCACAGGCTTCGACGAGCCGCTGCTGCACACGATGTACGTGGACAAACCACTGGGTGGCGTGATGGCGGTGCAAACGCTGTCTCGACTGAACCGAGCTCACCCGCAAAAGCGCGATACCTTCGTGCTGGACTTTGCCGACAACGCCGAGGCCGTGAAAGCCGCATTTCAGGACTATTACCGCGCGACGGTGCAGGTCGGCGAAACCGACCCCAATAAGCTGCACGACTTGAAGAATGACCTCGATGCCAAGCAGGTGTACAGCTGGCAGCAGGTTGAAGATTTGGTTGCGCTCTATGTCACCGGCGCAGACCGCGACAAGCTCGACCCCATTCTCGATACCTGTGTGGCCGAGTACATCGACAACCTGGACGAAGAGGGTCAAGTCGAGTTCAAGGGCAATGCCAAGGCTTTCGTGCGCAGCTACGGCTTTCTTGCTGCGATCCTGACCTACGGCCACCCGGCCTGGGAAAAGCTGTCGATCTTCCTGAACTTCCTGATCCCGAAGCTACCGGCCCCGAAGGAGGAAGACCTCTCCAAGGGCGTGCTGGAAGCCATCGACATGGACAGCTATCGGGTAGAAGCGCAGGCGTCATTGAAGATGTCGATGGACGATACCGACGCCTTCATCGAACCGCCCCCGCCCGGCGGCGGCGGTGGTGGCGGTACGCCGGAAATCGACAAGTTGTCGAACATCATCAGAGCCTTCAACGACATGTTCGGCAACATCGAATGGAAGGACGGCGACAAGATTCGCAAGGTCATTACCGAGGAAATTCCGGCGCGCGTGGCTCAGGACAAGGCCTACCAAAACGCGCAGGCCAACTCCGACAAGCAGAACGCCAAGCTGGAGCACGACAAGGCGCTGAATCGCGTAGTGCTGGAACTAATCTCCGACCACACCGAGCTGTTCAAACAGTTCAGCGATAACCCCAGTTTCAAACGCTGGCTGACCGATATGGTCTTCGACTCGACCTACCACCCGGGTGCAATACCGCCAAAGACCCCGCCACAGACGGGCGCGTCGGCGTGAGGAGGGGCAAATGGGAGAGGACGCAATGACACGAACAGCTACAGCCGACCAGGGCAAGACTTCCGCACTTCGCAGAGAGGCGGAGCGACTGGAAGAAGACACCCTCTATTCGAGCAAGGGACATTTCAACGCCGAAGACACATGGGTGCGGCGCAACTACTGGTTGGGTGTTCCGGCAACGGTGCTCGGAGCCGTCGCAGGTGCGACGCTGATCAAGAGCCAACCTGAATGGGCCACAGCGTTCACCCTTCTGGCATCGTTGCTCACTGGGTTGATGACTTTTCTCAAGCCCAACGAGCGCGCGGCATTGCACCGGGCTGCCGCTGGCCAGTTCCTTGCCCTTCGGAACGAGGCACGGTTTTTCCGGGAGATCGAACTGCTTCAGTCAGATCGACTAGACGAGCTTCCGGAACGGCTTAAGGCGCTTTCGGCAGCGCGCAATGAGTTGAACTTGAAGAGCCCAAGTATTCCGCGTCGAGCATTTGTTGCTGCGCGAAAAGGAATCGAAGAAGGCGAAGCCACCCACAAAGTGGACAAGGAGGAATGACAGGATGTCTGTATTGAGTTTTCTGACGAACACGGCCAGCAGTGCTGTGCTTTCTGCAACCGAGCAGTCATCCATTACGACCTCGATCACAACGCTTCAATCCCGGATGGCGCTGCACTTCGACAGCAGTGCAATAACGCAGCATTTCCGATTTGGTTCGTCGACGCGGGGCACGATTCTGCCTCGCTCGATGGATGAGCAGTCCGACATTGACTACATGGTGGTCTTCAGCGATGGCAGCGCCACCCCGCAGACTTACCTGAATCGATTGAAAGCCTTCGTTGAAAAGCGGTATGGCTCATCGGAGATCTACCAGTCCAACCCGACCATCGTTCTCGAACTGAACCACATCAAGTTCGACTTGGTGCCCGCGACGAAAACGTGGCTTGGAGAGCTTCAGATTCCCAACGGGGCGGGTGGCTGGATGACCACGAACCCGAACGATTTCAACGCGACCCTTGATGCAAAAAACAAGGAACACAAATCGCTGATCAAGCCCACCGTACGTCTGTTCAAGTACTGGAATGCAACCGCTGGATTCCCGTTTCAATCCTACGAGATGGAGAAATGGGTCTGCGGCCTGAGCTTTTGGTTCCTGGCAAATCAGAAGGACTACTTCCTTGCGGTCATCGAAAACCTCAATACCAGCACGTCGTACTCACAGCGGGTGAATAACGAGATCACGCGTGCAAAGAATATCGTAGCCAAAGTCAGGCAGTACGAGAAGGATGAGTTGCCGGTAACGGCTGAGAACGAGATCAAGAAGTTGTTCAGGCTCTGAGGGGAATTTCTATGGCATTAAATCTGGCGAAGGCCGTACTTGGTTACTTGAAGGAGCGGCCTGATGAGAAGCTGACTGCGCGGCAGATTGCCGAATGGATCTTCGTCACGTTCCCTGATGAATGCCAAGCGAAGAAGCAGAGCAGCCAGTACGTGAGCACGGACGCTGAGCTGGTGCAGCAGCTTGTCGCGGAAATCAGCTCGCAGCGCCCGCGCTTGCAGAAACGTCACCCAGAGTTGAAGACCACCGAGGGTCGGCCACGCAAGTATTACCACTCGGAGAAATCTGACGTCGCCGAAGTTGCGGCGGCTGAGGGCGTGGTTGCCGCTCCTATGGCAGACAGTAGCGATGCCAAGCTCGGGGAACACGCGATGTACCCGCTGCTCTCGCTGTATCTGTGGGAAGAGTTCGGGGTCTATTCGAAGCGAATCGACGAGAAGCGCTCATCCAACAAGCGAGGGCCAAACGGAAACCGTTGGCTGTACCCGGACGTAGTCGGGATGGAGGATTTGGGCGCTGAATGGCACCAGGAGGTTCGGGACTGCGTGAATCAGTACTCCGACAAACGCACCAAGCTGTGGTCGTTCGAGGCGAAGTTGCTGATCAACCGGTCGAACGTGCGTGAATGCTACTTCCAGGCGGTATCCAACTCGTCATGGGCCAATTTCGGCTATCTGGTCGCAGCGGAGATCGAGGGCCAGGATACGCTCAAGGAATTGCGGATGCTGTTTGCGGCTCACGGCATCGGCCTGATTAAACTGGATGCCGACAACCCGGCAGACAGTCAGGTGTTGATTCCTGCCCGCGAACGAGACGAGATTGATTGGGACATGGCCAACCGGCTGGCAACGGAAAACCGGGATTTTCTCGATTACGTGAAGCTGGTGAAGCAGTTCTACCAAACCGGCGAAGCAAGGCTGGCCGATTGGGATGTGCCCGAGGCGACCGACTGAGGAAGACTACTCGAGATGGCCGATGACATCAAGGCGTTGCTCGCCCCGCTGAAACGCGCCAAACCATTCATTGCGTGAGTCGGCGCGGGCCCGGCTCACGAGTAATGCAAAACCCTCGCAGCCTCTCTCTTTGGCAGAGGCGAAATCACTAATGTCAAATTTCGCTTCGCGCACAAGCGTCGTCGCGACCGTTTTCATGGCGGATTCGAATAAATCCAGCAGGCTCGCCTCCAAGACGTCGTCGATGTTGCGCGAGGTCACGTCGTCGATGACGGCGCGCTTGAATCGGTTGCTCATGGCTAATGCTCCTTGTTGGCGTGGATGACATGAACGCGCTGTTCGGGGATGAAGCCAAGCTGTTCCGGACATTTCTGGTTCAGGTGTTGCGAATCAGCAAAGTGGCCTCTGCTTCCCGGCGAGTGACAAGTCCCGGTAGAACTTTCCCGCCGCCGTAGATCCACCTGCGCAGTTCCTGACTAGCCGCGATCCAGTCCCGTTGGGTGACTCGCCGCCGCAGCGTAGACGTCTGCAGCCGCCCAGCCCCAAGGTTGAACGTGAAATCCACGATGGCCGCGAGCCGCTCTTCGGGCTCGGTGACCAGCACCGGGCAGTAGCGCAGCGTCGCAGCTAGTGCCGTTTGCAGATCGCTCGCCAGATAAACCTCTGCCTCACCTTCGGTGATCAGCGGGTGTTTGGGGTCGCAGAGGTGGCCATATCCAATAGTCCAGTACCCGGCCGGACAGATGTAAGGATGTGCGAGCAAGGGATCAGCCCTTGCCACCCGATGGAACCCCTCAAACCGCTTGGCCAAGTCCACGGCTGCTTGGGGTGCGCCAATCACGACCGACCTCGATCAAACACTCGGCCAAGGAACCAGAAGTTCAGCACACCAGCCCAAAGCGCCTGATCTGCCTCCGACCAAGCGGCCAGCACGGCAGCACCCCAGCCAGCCCCAGCGTTCAGGGCCGCAACGAACGCCACCGTCTTGGCCGCACAGTACAACGCCATCAGCCAGTAGGTGATGATTGGCCGCACGCTTGATGACAAGGCATCAGCCCACCAGACACCTGTTTTCTCGCCCTGGGTGCGTACAGCGTCACGCAGTGCCTCGATTGCACCCGTGTTCCATGCCGCGTCAGCTTGTGAGCCGATTTCAGCCATGCGCTGCGCACCACGAATCTTCTCAAATTCCAACGCCTTGTCCTGCATCGCCAGTTCGTGGCCTCGCTCGCCCTTGCGGTCCAGCCATTTCAGAAATTCAGGAGCCAGTCGAAAGGCCCCACCCAACAATCCACCCAGAAGTGTTTCGATCATTGGGCACCTCCGAACAGTTTGAGTTTGATCAGAGTGCCGGTCAGGATTGCCATCACCAGCCCGGTGACCACCATCTTGATGATGGTCAGGCCAGCAGTCTTCTTGGCTTCATTGAAGGCATCGAGCAGATTGCGCAGTTCGCGGATGTCGTGGGCCGCGTCCTCACCATCGAGACCCACCTCATGCAGGGCGTGACGCGCACCCCTCTCAGCCGCACGCTCAAGCATCTGCTCAAAGTCGTCGTGCGGCATCGTCACCATCTTGCGTCGTTCAGTTTGATTCGCTTCCATTTTTCATACTCCAAAAATGCGAAACCCGCCAGATGCGCGTGATGCACATCGAAGCGGGCTTCAGGTTAAAAATTGTTTTCTGTCGGGGTCAGATTTCAATGATTTCCAGACTCAGATTGGGTGCAACGGCTTCCAGAACGCCATCGCGCACAAAAACGCGCGCTCCCATGCTTGCGCTGCCCCTGGCCTTGACGGTGCCACCACCCGGCAACTGGACGGTGACAACACCGGTGCCAATTTCTGACACGGTGCCGACCTGTAGCGGTGGGTCAGACAGCAATTGCCTGAACTGCTCGTAAACGTTATGCATAGGTCTGCACTCCCAAGGTTTGCCAGACCTCTGGAAACCCGGCCTGCACTTGGGTGGATCGCACCAGTCCGATGCGGTCAATACCGCCATCTCGGTACTGGACAAAGGCACCGGGCTCAATGATTCCGGTCTCAGCCAGCACCGGCATATTCAAACTGACCTCAATCTGCCGACCGGTGTCACTCAAAACTGCCAATCCGCGCTGGCGGGCAACAGCAGCCTCAGAAATCAGGGCATCCACCACCATCGGTGCCAGAGAATCGCCAGCGGTGCCCGCCCGGGTCACCTGCGCCAGCACTCCGGCTTCCTGGCCTGAGATAAACACCCGGTTGTAGGACGGCTTTTCCAGCCAGCGCAGGGATTCCTTTTCCACGACATCGACTGGCAGAACAAAGTTGGGGGTCACAGTGGCCCATTCCCAGGGCGCGACTGGAAATCGGTGTCGCACGCGAATCGTCTGGTCTCTGGGGTGTGGCAGCAGATAACCACCGGCTGCCCCAGCAATGACACTCAAGGACTCAATCCATGTCCCTTGGTGCGAAAACACCCCGGCTGGTACGTTCCAGTCGGTTAGTCCCCAGTCCACGCTCCAGCCCATGGAGGCACCATTGATGGTCAGCACATCGTCCATCAACTGGCGTGCCGTTCGCGCCTGTGAGTTGGTGAACGTCATCACCGGCGCATAGGGTGCTGCCAGCACGGCATTCTTGCCGCGACCGGTCAAACGAATGCTGGTTTGCCCAAAGCTGCGTTCACGGCTGATGTTTTCAGCAAGGACTGCATAAGTGGTGCCGTTGACTGTGGCCAGCAGTTCCACCACGCCAGCGCCGTTTGGCTCGATCAGACTTTGCGCACTGTGCGGTAACACGGCATCAAATCCCCAAGCCCAGGAGGACGCATCAAGAGACAGGGACAAACTGTTGACCGGCACCTCCACCCCGTTGGATGCCCGGCGCAGACTGACATCGTTGATCACAAAGTACACCTTTCTGACCGCTACGGTCACAACGCCGATTGGCGGGGTTGAAGGAAATTCACACTGACGAGCCCCAAACATCAGCATGGGTGCCGCCAGTGGCGGACAGGCAAACAGCAAGGCTGTGCCCCAGCACGTCGGCTTAATGGGTGGGGTCGCCGGGATCAAATGCACACCGGGTCGCGGTACCCAAGCCTCCTGAAAGGCCGATGGCAGAAACCTCTTCAGTGGAACGGCAGCGCCAGCATGGCCCGTGTACCCCTTGTTGCGAGGGATCGCACCAGCCCAAAAGTTCTCGAGCCATGCGCGCCTGTCATGCAACCCGTCCTGAAAACGGCCCACGGCGCGAACGGTTGGCCCACGGTGGCCTTCCTGGAAGGGACTGGTGCTGTTCACTCGTCGATCAGCCAGCCCGTCCGACCAATTGGCATGCAGGCGTGACCGCGTCGCGCATCCATCCTGAAACTGCGATCCAACTTCTCGGCTGGAACGAATTGCCTCAACATAACTCGGGCTCACGCCCTGGCGGATCGAGGCAGCGTTATGCGCTTGATCCGTCGCGCCAGCATTGGTCGCTTGGGCGTGCTGCTGTGGTTGGGTCAGGCCGGACTCATTGACCAGCGACACCTGCGACCAGGTCTGCACCTGCGCCACCATCGGCCGTTGCGTCTGGCTCTGGTACTTCACAGCGACCGTACCGACCAGATCAGGCAATACCGCTTGCCACGCCACCGGCACACCAATGACCAGTCGCAATTGGGTGACCAGCTCTGGCAGCGCACCTGAGACTTCGAGCAATGAGTCCGGGTGCGTGCTGGTGTCACTGTCACCAAACACAAAGCGGGTCGGATGCACCCTGGGCGGCTGGGCAAACACCAGATCGGTGATTTTGGCGTTCGAATCAGCAACACCCTCACCAAACACCAGATCCAGCGCGTCAAGGAGCGGTGTACCAGCAAAGACCAAGTTTTCTGGCACCGCGTGAACCCTCACAAATCAAAGAACATCAAGTCAAAGTGCATTGCCCCAACAGCGCACGCGCACCGGCGTAAAGCACCGTGCCACTGGTGCCCGAGAGTTTGAAATCTCCGGTACCAGCAGCGTCCGACACCGAACCATCGGCCACCACTTCATCCCGCCCATTGATCCAGCGTGCCCAAAGCGCAGTGCCAGTCTCCAGAATCAGGTCACCCGAAGGCTCTGACTGCTTGAGTGCCAGCACGCTGGCATTTATCTCACCGCACGGCTTGGCCAGCAGGATCTCCACCAGCAGCCCACCACCTGGATCACCGCCGGTTGCTGGCTGGGTCGTTGCGTACAGTCGAATGCGGCTGTTTTGCGGGCCAGCATCCGCAAACGTCAGTGTTCCGGTTAGCCGCGCCAGCTTGTGCGCAGGAGAAATGGCCAGCGTCATGGCGACTGCTCCGTCATCAACTCAGGCACCACCCGATCAGCCACCACCGCCCGAAAAGCTTGCGTGTGGTCGTAGCTCACCACGGTGTAGGTGGTGTACGTGGAAACCCTGCCAAACGAATATGCACCGGTAGCCGCTTCGCTCCATGTCTCACGGATAACGGCACGAGTGGATTCCTCGATCAGCAGAACACGCCGCCGCACTGGTGTGGCTGGTGTGTTTTTGACGGTGCCCACCACCTGGCCGACACCACCGAAGTAGATGTCGTGGTGGCCCAAGATCGGAACCAGCGCTTTATTGCGAACTCCCAGTCCATCGAGCGCCTGCATTGGTGCGGTGTTGATGCGCCCAGTGTTGTCACCCAGACCTTGTGTTGCCAGATTGACCGTTGGAATGGTGTTCACCCGACTCAGGTCAGTGCCGTACCCATGAAAAACCACAGGTGGCCCCACCACAGCCAGGCGAACCTGAGCTTCCAGGTCTTGCAGATCGGTCAGGCTGGCAACTCCGTCGAACATGCCCAGTGCCGATAAATTTGCATACATGCCCCAGGATGAGGGCCAATTGGAGCCAACACTGGAGAGCAAGCTCAGTGGCACGGAGAACTTCGCTCCCACCCAAGTTCCGTTGCAGTAATACTGGTAGCCACTGGCATCAAAAGCGATGGCGACGAACTTGACCGCTGCCCCTGTGGGCAGTCCGACCGAGTTTGCCGAGCCTTCGCAGCGAATTTGCCCATGTGGGCTCAGTGTCGTGACATCTGTCTCAATCAGCAGTGCATGGAAGTTGCCAGCCACCCCGTAATCAGAAAACAGCATCACCCGTGGATTGACGTGACTCACCAGCGCCATCAGCACGCCAGAAGTCGGACGAGTCACCCGTTGGTAGATCCAGCCAGCACCCACCCCTTTGACGCAGGTGATGGATTGAATGGGGTTGGTTCCTACCACCACCAGACTGGCTGACTGGCCCGCCATGTCCGCATGGTTACCGCCACCTGTCAAATCGGTCAAAACCGAGTTCGACTCGAAATGTGAGGAGTCATACGCAATAATCGGGGTCAACCCCGGAGCACTTGTCCACCAGTTCATGGCTTACCACCAGGGCCCGGTGATGTCATAGGCCAGTGTCGCGGTGTAATTGCCACTGCTGACACCATGCGCGACTTTGAGCAGTAGAAAAGTGCGCCCTGGGTAACCCGCCACGCCCGAGATGGTGTCTAGGTGGTTGAAACTAGGGCTGTCGTTATGCACCCAGAACATGCCTGGCATCCTGCCGCGCAAGTGGGAGCTTTCACGCAGCAAGGTCGGGTGCAGGATCATGCTGTAGTCCGGCCCATTGGGCCAACTGATGCCCGTGCTGTAACCTGAGGTGGTTTGGCCGTTGTTGGTGTTCAGGCTGGTGAACGAAGCACTGACGTTGTTGCCGATTTGCAGATAGCTGCGCATCAGAATCTTGCCTGTGCCGTCCAGGGTTCGCGGAAATCGTGAGCGCCAGTCGGAGGATTGATAGCCTTCGCCATCAAAACTGCTGTTCGGTATGGACGCATAGTTATAGGCCTCCTGCGCGCACAGCAAGGTGTTGAAACCGTCGGCACTGCGGTAACTCTCGAAGTCGGTGAAGCACTTGCCGCCCAAGCCGCCCGAACTCCAGGTGTCATTGAAGATGTAAAAGCCACGATCATCACCCACCAAAGTCCACGGGCGGTTGAAAACGGACGCGCCGTAGTGGTCGTAGGCGTTGCCATCTGACCTGGCGTAGTACCACTTGTACCAACCGTCATACACACCGGCACCGGAACCGGTCGCGATTTCGTTTCGTGTGGGGTAAGCGCTGTCAAATGGAGCCCGGGCACCGACGAAAGTGTCAATATCACTCATGCCTTGGGCCATGGTCACCTTAGCCTTTTTGGCGTAAGTGGTGGTGTAGGCAGGATCACAACCGTCGTCCACCCGCAGGTAGGGACGATTGGAGAGGACATTTCTGCTGCGGTAAGCGCGCTTGTTGGTGGCGGTAAACGCAATCTCCCAGCCCAGGGGTGCCACCTTGGAGGTGATGCTCGCTCCAGTGGCCGGGCTCACAGGCGTGCCAGTGATGGCGTAGGTGAAGGTGCTGGTCGTCACAGCCACCACACGCACCTCGCCGTTGTACTCGTTCTGGTCTGCGCCAGAAATGGTCAAGACCTGACCCACCCAGTACAAATGCCCTGCGGGAATGCTGGCTGTGGCGACACCGGCGACGCTGGTCAGCGTTTCGATGGTTTTGAGGTTGAAACCAGTGACCAGCACCGCATCAAGCAGCGCCGTCATGCAGCCCCAGTCGTTGGTCAGTTGAGGGGCACCTTGCATGGTGTTGGCGTAGTATTTGACGGGCAGTGTCATGAAAATCAGTCCTTAAACGTTATTGAAAAAATTCGGGTTCAGGGGCGATCCACATCGCCACGCGACAGCAAAGTGAAGGAGTGCTGGATGCCTGTGTTGGGTCCTTGCTGGATGGTTCGCACCACCCACACCGGTGTCATTGCACCGACGGTGTTAAAGCGCAGCATGTTTCCCGCCGCCCAGCCGATGCCCCAGCCCAATGCAGGAACCTTGAAGTACGGTGTGTTGGTAGCAGGGTTGTTGGGGCTCAAATCGGTGTTGGTGCTGCCAATGGCAATGACCCCGACGTGCTCACCAATGACGTTAAAACTCGTGGTGTTGGTGAACACCAGTGCCCAGCGTTCACTGACTGCGCCCTTGTTGGTCACCACAATCGGTGCCAGCACGTCGTTGAACGTACCCGTGGCCGCCGTGCCGCTGACACCGTCAAGCCAGGTGGTGCCGTTCCAGGTCGCCTGATCGAACAGCACAGACACCCGTGCTTTGAGGTCGCCAGCGACCAACGCGCTCGAGACAAAGCTGCTGGGTGGACTGGTGACGGGATAGTCATGCGTCAGTGGCCGCGTGAAGGTCAACTCGCCACTGATCTGCACATCACTGACCACCGCCATGTCTTCCACCCGGTGCTCTATTCGCACGGGCTGGCTGTAACCAGCCACCGCTGTGAAGGTCACCATTCCGGCTTCCAAATCAACTGAGTAACCGGCGTTGATGACATTGCCATCAAACCCGACCACCCGAACCCTACTCAAACGCACGCGTGCGCAGTTGATGGTCTGACCGTTGGCGACAGTCGCCGTGATGGATTGGGTATTGCCCACCACCGCAAAACCGCCCGGCCGAAAGATCGGCACGCGCCCGTCGCTGGGCAAGCGTACCGGGTCAATGCCGAGGATATTGGCATCCAGTGGCAGATAGCTGTAGGCCACGGCTGCATAACGAATGGAGTCGGCCATGACGGCGGAAGCCACAAAGATATGCCCACCGATGATTTTGGACGCGTCATACCAGGACTTGGTCTCATTGCCAGCGGCTAACTCCCATTTGCCAAAGGCCAGCGACACAATGCCGGTCTCATAGTCCACCTTGCCTGTGACGTTGGCCGACTCAATCTTGCCGTTGGCATCCGATGTGACGATGTGCGAGACCTGAGCGTCGTCGTCAGCCAGCACAAACTGCACCGCCAGACTGGACGGACGAATGGGTGCCGTGCTGGTTCTGAATTGCACGTCAGTCACCGGCATCGGACTCTGACTGGTCACCATGCTGGTGATTACCCCCGAATTCGTCGCACCCACTGGCAGCACGGTCAGACTTGCCATGCCGGTCGAGTAGTTGATGCTGCCCGAGGTCAACCCTGAACCGGTCGCCGGATCGATGTTGGTAATCAGCGAGCCCTGACGATCAATAAAACGTGTACCACCCAGTGTGAAGCTGCACGACCCGCCCACAATGGGCTCACTTGAGCTTTGCGTCAGATCGACCGCAAGCTTCACCGGAAACACCTCGGTGTTGGTGTTGCCAGCAGCGCTGGTGCGGTAAGTGACCTTGACATACCCGGACATGTCGGTGGGCATGATGGCCCCGATGGTCTGGTAGATGAAGCCGCCAAAGACCGTTTTCTCAGTAGCCAGGGTGCCGGTGTACCAAGCGTTGTCAATCACTTGGGTGCCGATGACCACCTTTGTCCAGTTGGGCTTGGGCAGTGCAATCACAGTATCTGGCTTGAAACTCAAAGTGCCAGCGGCGTAATTGATCACACCTGCGCACTCAGGACGCGTTTGAAATCCGCCAGCACCGTTGTCATGGACGATGACGATGGGGTCGACGCGGGGTTTGTAGGTCAGCGAGAGCCAGCGGGTCGAAATCTGGCCCTCAATGGTCAGGTCTTTCTCGTCATACACCGTGTTCCACTCAACCTTGACGGTGCGCGCCAGCACGTTGGGGTTGGCCAGAACGATCTCGATGTGACCGTCGGGCGCGAAACGCTCGGGTGCCTGGAAACTCTCTTCAATCGGCGCTCCCCACGAGTATTCAATGCCGACCTGTGCGCCAGAGCTGGGCAGGATCAATGGTTTGAAGGTGATCACGCCATCCAGATAATCCACTTTTCCAGTGGCGTCCCCAGTGAGCAGCCCCTGTCCGTTGTCAGTGGCGGTTTTATTCACGCCACCTGTCACCCAGGTCAGCGTGACCGTGCTTGGCGCCACGCCAGGGTGGGCCAGAGTGAATACGGATTGGGCGGCAATGGCAACACCATAAACAGCCGTGTCGGCAGTGGCCAGCCCATAGGTGGCGAGCACCTGGGTACCCGCATCGGGCAAGGCAGCAAGGGTGACCATCATCGATCCGGTATTGAAATTGAGCGTGCCAGCGCCCACCGAGCCAAAGGCACTGCGCAACTGGCCGTTACCCGCATCACGCAGGGTGTACCAACGGCCCTGGGCGCGATAACTCAGTGCAAAACTGCCCGGTTTTGGCGCAGGATCAAAGATCGCCACCAAGGTGCTGGAGCGCGATTCGGCTGTGACCGCCCAACTGGCGGTGTGAAGTGAACGCACCGGTGTTGCAGCCGGTGTGTAGATGATCGTTTTAGCCCCGGCGTAGCTCACTGCGGGATCGGTGATTGAAATCAGCCCATTGGCGTAATCCACCGCACCTACTGCGCTGCCCGCAGCAGACAACAGGCCGCCATCGTCGACCAATGTCAAGCTGCCTGTGGTCAGTTTGAGCGTATTGGGCATGATGGCCTGACCCACGCTGATGGTGTGAGAGGTGTTGAGTGCCACCGATGTCGTGATCGTTAACGGCCCGCCCGCAGCAGACAAAACCACCTGTTCACCGTTGGGTTTCAGATCAACCAGTGGTGTTTCAGTCTGGGCACTCGGCACCAACTGCGTATAGACGCTGCTGGCGCGAATGCTGAATGTCCCAAGATTGGCGGCAGCGGCCAGCGGCACCACGCCCACATAGGAGCCAGCATCTGCCACCGTCGTGTCTCTAACTTTGGTCGCGCCCGCTGCCGGAGCCGCCTTGGCGTTGCCTTCCGAACCCTGAAAATCCGTGCGCAGTGCATCGCTGATAGAACAGGTCACCACGTTCATGTCGACCATCTTGCCTTGGCTGTCCTCGAACTTGCGCTTGACGGCGCTGACCTCAGTGGTTCGGATGTACTGGTTTCTCTCGTTGGTTGCCCCCTCGTTTTGCACCAGCACCATGGTCTGGCCGATTCGAGGCAGTTCAGCATCCACACCCTGCAAAATTTGCACGGCACGCTGGCCAGCGATATGGTTTTCCAGCAGCATGCCGCCCCACATCGGCCCTTTGGTGAGATAGCTCTCCACCCTGGCCGATGCGGCGTCACGCCGATCAAAGGTATCGCGGGTGCTGAACAGCGTGACACTCACATTCGGATCCGCTGGCGGCTCTGAGACGATGATGTTCGAGCCCATGTAGGTGTCGGTGTCCATCGTCTGCACAGAGACATGGAGTTTGCGCAGGTTCACCCGACCACCAGCACGGTCGAGTTCAGAGATATCGGGAAAGATGGCGTTTGATGTTCCGTCCGTGATGACTGTGGCTGTGGGTGCGCCACCGCCCTCGGGCACGTCGTCCATGACTTGGGATGCGACCAGTTTGATGTCGCCAGTGAGAATGGGCATGTCAACTCCAAATAAAAATCAGATTTGCATCAGCTTCAAAGTGATGCGGTAGAAGTCCGCCTCTGACCGTGCTGGAAACCCGGTAACGGGCTCGGCTTCAAGGGCCCCGTCGGCATGACGAAATGCCACAGTGAAAACTCGGGCATCGGTGAGCGTCAACTCAAAGCGGCCACTGACCGAGTCAAGTGGCAGTGCCACCCAGTCGCGCAGAACATTGACAACAGATCTCGCGACCCATGCCATGTCGGCGGCACCCACCAGGGTGATGGCCCGCCCCGCTTGCCGTGTGGCCGACTGCACCAAGAGGGAACCAGTGATCAGGTAAGACACGCTGGAGACCACTGGACTCCAGCCGTGTTCATCGCTCCACAGCAAATCGTCAGGCAGGGTCAACGTGGCCCCACTGAAGAGGTTTTTAAGTTCCATGAGGATTCGCCCTTAAAAAGCCCGAGCTTTGGCTTGTTTCAAGATGTCGAGCAGGCGCGACTCATCCCTGGCATCGACCGTGGCCGACACACTGCGGTTTCCCGCTGCCAGTTCAACCCGCACAGTGCGCACCGGTGCAGCGTCACCTGCAAATGCAGGTCTTGGCGCAGCCATAGATGAAGCCAGTGACTGCACCAGCCCCCCACTGGAAAAACCTTGGATCTGGCCCTGAACACGCGCGGCCAAGGCTTGCGCTGGTAGGCTCAGGTTGTTGAGTGACTCAAAAAAGCCGGTGCCAAACCGAGATACGGCCGACCGGTTGACCACGTACTCGCCCGGAGTGAGCATGGCAGGAACCGTGTCGGACCTGGAAATGCCGCCGCCGCGAAAGAATTCGCCCTGATGCAACTCCATGTAATCCATGAGTTCTCGCTCAAGATCTTTACCATAGACCAGTGGCTGCGCCATGGCTTGCCGCCAAGTGCCTTTGATGGCATCAATCTTTTGCTTCTCGTTGGCAGTGAGTTGGGACCGATTGGGAATGGACTCCAGCGTTTGACGGTCAGTTGCAGCCTGCTGGCCATAACTCTTCATGGTCTGCCACTCCATGTCGATGCTCAGCGCCGCGCCATAGTGGGCTCGAAGCCAATTGGTGTACTCCCGCATCGCACCCAATCCCATATCGATCATTTTTTGCGCCTCAAAGGCATCCCGATTGCGTTTGATGGAAGTGGGTCCGGTTGGCGTCACTGCGCCGCCGGTCGCAAAGTGTGCGATGCCAAAGCTTGAGACACCGTTGGCCAGTTTGGACAGAACACCACCGCCGTACTTGCGAACCGCTGCCTTGCGCAGCACAAATGCACCCGCGTCCAGCGTGCGCGGCACTGTGTCCTGATCGCCCGAGCCCGGCACGGAGCCACCGGTCATACGGGCAAATGCCTGGGCAACTGGTGATGCCACAGAACCGCCGACCGCAAAATGCGGCACACCGGCACCCACCAGACCACCCGTGGCATTGGTCTCGACCTTGGTCACATAGATCGTGTGCGTGCTCGACGTGTTCATGCCGTTGAGGCTGGAGATTTGCGAGCGTGCCGCGTCGGCATTGGTGTTCACACTGTGCTGCGACTCGGTCCGGATGCGACCCAGTGCATTGATCATGCCTTCCACATTGTTGATCGAGGCTTGAGCTTTTTCAGAGGTGACCTGTAACTCGATCAGCGAGTTTTGCTTGGCATAGACGGTCAGTTTGTCCAGCGCCGCTTTGGCCTGACTGACATCTGCGTCGACAGGCAGCGTCTTGCCCTCTTTGAGCAAAGCTTCATATTCCTGGAGCTTTTTCTGGGCCTGTTCCAGATCGGCCTTGATGATCAGCAGCCTTTCCTTCTCGGCCATTGCCTTATCAAGATCAGCCATGGCTTTGTCAAACCGGCTGGTGTCAGCGTCCAGCGTCACTTTCAAGCCATCTTTGAGCTTGGCGGTAATCTGGTCTATCTGTGTTTCCGTGTCCGTGAGGGTCTGCTTGATCTGCTCCCGCGCTGCTACTGCCGCTTGGGCTGCCTGTTTGTGCGCCTGTGCTTGAGCGTCCAGTGACTTATTCAGGATGTCCTCGGATTCCCGAATGGCTTGAATGGATCGGTTGACACCGTCCTTGCCCTGAGTGATCGCCGCATCGGACTCCTTGGTCTTTTGCGCCAGTTCTGCGCGCAGGGCATCAGCCTGGCGCATCAGGTCGGCAGCCTTGTCGTACTCCTGTTTGCGCGATGCCTCACGCGCCTGCGACTCCAGTGTCACGACCTGGGTGTGCGCCTGCTCAGATTGTTTCTTGGCTTCTTCCGCCTTCTTTGCCTCTGCGGTCTGGGTGCTGCCCACTTGAACCGCCAAATCCATGGCCTTCTGCGCCAGTTGTTTGGCCTGCTCAAATTCACCTGCGGCCAGCGCATCACGCGCCTTGCTCTGCAACTCGACAATCTGGCGTTTGCGGTCTTCCGTGGCTTCAAACTCTGTCATGCCTTGACGGCGCAGCTCACGGATTTTTTCCTCCGTGGTCATCGTCAGTTGACGTTTGGCTTCTTCAATGCGCTGGATTTCCGCCAAATGCCGGTTGGCTTCAGCGTTCAAGGTATCGATGTGAGCGCGGTATTCCGTGGCGGCTGTGACCATCGACTGGCGTTTGGTTGCCAGAATCTCATTTTCGACCCGTGTCACGTTAGCGCTGCGCTCGGCTTCTGTTGCGCCTTGCTTGGCCGCTGCTGCCACCCTGGCGCTGGACTCGTCATCGATGAGTCTCAGTGTGTCTGTGGTGGCCTTTTGACGCAAGGTGGTCTGCTGAGTCAGTGCATCGGTGAGCAGCAGGGTTGATTTGCTGATCTGGGTCGCTTGCGAGGCAGACGATAACTCCAATGCCGTCTGCTCCTGCTGGTACCGTGTTTTCACAGCATCAACCTGTTTTTGCAGGTTGGCCTCGACCATGGCAGTCAAGCCTTTGTACGCCTCAGCCATTTTTGCTGTCGCATCGGTCACCACGCCGTTAGCCTTGGTGACCGCCTGTTCGACCTCACCCAGCCGGGATTTAAGCTTTTCCACGGCCGAGTGAACAGCCTCAACGCCACGACCGACCGCTTCTTGGGTGCCCTGACGCACAGCTTCCAGCTTTTTGGCAATCTCTTCTGCCGTGGTGGCCGCAGTGGTCATTGCTGCCTTGGCGGTGTCGGAGCCCTTGGTGGCATCCGCATACATCTGGGCAAAAATCACATTCATCTCGGCCAGCCGGGCTTCGTGGCGCTTGGTGGCCGCATCAATGGTGTCACTGGTAAAGATCGCAGCAAACGCCTCCCATCGGTACTGCAACTGCTCAACCGCTTTGACCAGAATTTCGACCATGAAGATGCCAGCCTTGCGCACGATCTCGAATTTCTTGGACAACCAGGTTCCGATTTCCCAGCCCACGGCGAACGCACCGAGCACGGCAAAGGCTGTCTTGAGCAGACCGACGCTGGCAATTGCAGCCGTCACCGACAAATTGGCGGTGGCCCAGGCCGCAGAGGTGGCGGTGGCAGCCGTGATGGCTGCGGCCCCGGCGGTCTGCCAGGCTGTGACCAACGCTGGCAGCAACCGGTAAATGAGCACCGCCAAGCCCACCTCGGCAATTTTTTTGAGCCACTGCATGACCGTATCCAGATTGGTGGCGAGCCAAGTCAGGCCATCGGCGAGTTTCTTGGTGATGCCTGTGGCCGCATCCACCTGCGCTACCCACTGCCCGAAGGCGTTTTGCAGGCGCTGAAAGGCCTGACTGACCGTTGCAGGCAACTGAGAATATTCAGCGGCAAGCTTGTCCTTTTGGCTCATCAAGGCGTTGACCACCACGTCAGCGGTGAGTCGCCCCTCTTCAGCCAGCTTGCGCAGCCGACCAATGGGCACGTTCAAGCCATCGGCCAGGGCTTGGGCCAGACGCGGACTGTTCTCGACCACGGAGTTGAATTCTTCGCCGCGCAGCACACCAGATGCCAAGGCCTGGCCGAACTGCAACAGGGACGACTGGGCTTCTGTGGCCGACGCACCGGACAGTCGCAAGGCCTGCGAGATGCTCTCCGTGATGGTCAAAGCATCTTTCTGTTCACCACCGAGCATGCGCACCGCTTGCTGCAACTTGCCGTACAGAGTAGAGACTTCCTGAATGGGCACGCCAATGCGCTGAGCGATGTCGAACAGCGCCTTTTGTGCGATGACAAATTCATTCTGACCGGCGGTTGCCAGTTTCAAGCGTGCGCCCATCATATTCCAGGCATCGGCAATCTGGACGATCTCCTGCACTTTGCCCGCCGCCCAGTTGATCGACAGGAATGCCAACAGTTGCGTCTTTGCGGTCGCCACCTGATCGCCAAACGCTGACATGCCTGCCTTGACCTCGGCCATACCGCGCGCTGCCTTGTCGCCAGCGGTCTTGGCCGTCGATGCCAACTCACCCAGGCTTTGCTGGGCGGAATTGAGGGCGCGTTTGAGCCCGTCATCGGCACCTTCAAGGGCGACTAAAACGGCGATACGGTTGTTGGCCATGGGTCAGTTCAATGTTTGAAAGTCATCCGACCGTGCGGATTTGTTGTTCGATGCTTGCTGCCAGTCGTGGGATGCGCCGTACCACCAGTCGCTCGATATCAAGTCGCTTTTTGAGCATGACGCGCGGAACGAGTACCGCAATCGGAATATCAGCACCACGCTTCAAGCGTTTGATTCCTTCAGCTTTTCGGTACCGGCGTTTGAATCCAGCCAAGGGGCGGTCGTGCTCTTTGATGTTCTCGGCCATCAGCACCACGTTGCCCTTGGCGTTTTTGATGAAGTAAGCGTTGCCGCCCCGCATCAGTTCAGCGATCTGTGCCTTGAAGCGCTTGCGGCCAACCCGGCCATGCAGGGGAATCAGCATCTTGGCCGAAATGGTCCCGCCTTTTTCATGCATGCCAACCCATGGAATGCGCGAGCCCACGTACAGCGCTGGTAAGCGACTGGGGTCTTTGTCTATCACGTAGGCAGAAAACCCCTTGAGGAAGGTCTTTTTGACCACCGTCAGTTGACTGGCCACCTGGTCGCGCACGTCCGTCTTAATCTCAACTGCCTCTTTCGCCATGGCCTTGGCCACCGCCTTTTTGACCTTGTCACGAAACTCCCCGCCCCAACGGCGTAGCTGGGCTTGCGCGGCAGCGCTGTCGATTCGGATGGAGATTTTCATGATGGGTTTGATGCAGTGGTCAGACGTTCAAGCGATTGATCGAGGTTTTTGGAGTCGCCCCTGCTGCCAATGGCAATCAGGGACAAGAGTTGGGCATCACGCGCGCTGTCCATACGCACAACGGCCTCTGCAAAACCTCTCAACTGCGCCAGCGTGTAGTCCAAGATGTCGGGCAGCCGGTGGCCGTGCCCGATCAGGCGCTGGGTGAGGTCGAACCAGTGTTGGCTGCCCGAATGCCCTGGCCCAGACTGAACAGACCGTCGAGTTTGGGAATCACCGTTCGGGTAAAAAAATCAGCGTTGACCTCCATCACCTTGGCTGCCAACAGCAACGCGTCGTCCGCAGCCAGGTCATCCACCCACTCGCGCGGTTTTTTGACTGCAATGCCGATGGCGTTCAACAAATCGTCACCACGCTCGCCAAACAGCGCCAGCCAGTTGATTTGCGGCTGGCTCAATTGCGCCATCACGGGTGCGATCACCCGCAGGAAAGCAGGCAACTGGCCCACTTTGAGGGGGGATATCGCAATGGTTTCGCCTGCCACCTGCACCAGGGTGTCCTGGGGAATGAGTTTTTCCAAATCAGTCATGACGCGCCTTTCAGATTTGGACAATGCGGCCGAACTGGCCCAGCGTTGCATCGAAAGGCTTGCTGGAATCGGCCAGCAAGGAGCCTTCCATTTCGAACTTGTTGTATTCGTTGGAGATGAACGAGATTTCCTTCAAGGGATCAAACGCCACCCGGTACAACTCCACCAAGACCTTTGCATTACCGTCGGCGGTGTTGATGCCCTCCAGCCGAAGGAAACGCTCTGGCAGGGGCTGGGTGAAGATGCCAATCTCAGTAGTGACACCGAAGGCGTAGCTGGCCTTCAAGGGTGCGGCGTAGGCCACGGCAGGTGTGCCTCCATCGTTCAGACGCAGCAACTGGATCGCCCCAAAGTCTTTATCGACCGTGTAGTCCACCCCTTCGACAAGCGTTGCGGGTGTGGCGCTGCTGTCCAGAATCACCAGGCTGGCTACCTTGGGGTGAGCCAGGAAATAGCGCTCGCCGACCAAGGGAGAAGCGCCCGCCAATGGCTCATTGGTCACAGTGCCGGGCGTGCCGACCACATAGTTGCCGTACAGGGCCAGCGCAAGGTTCTCTTTGGTGAACTCTTCGATGGTCAGATTTACTGTGGCGGACTTTTGTTTGACCATGCGGTGATCGAGCGTGCGCTGACCGGTTTGGCTCTCGTAATGCTCCAGCACGTCGGTTTTGAGCGAGAGTTTCAACTCGGCCACGTTGCCGGGTGAGCGAACCTCGATGGGGTTGCCTTCAACGTCACGTTTGCCAAGGTAAACACGGCCCTGGAATGATGCATAGGTACTCATGGTTTGGGATCCTTAAAAGTTGAAATAAATAAACAGAAAAATGGAAAAGTGATTCAGGCTTGAATGGAAATGTCAGCAATCAGGGTGCGGTAGGTGATCTGGTAGCGAGCAGATGTACTGGCAGCAACCCCGTCCGCGTCATCCACTTCCCATTCGGACTCGACTTCCCTTACACCGAGAGCCAGACCGCCCAGGTTGACGTCACTCATCAGGGCGGCATGCGCCGCGCAGAGCAAGGCATCCGCTTGGGTTTCGGCAACGTCGGGTGGAACCGCGCGCGCCAGTGCGGTGATACGCACTGTCAACTCGCGAGTGACCCGGTCGTTGGCGCGATCAGCCAGTGACTCAGTCTCAGGAAACACCACCAACGATGGGCACTGGTCGCGCGTGATCGACACGCTGGGCGTGCGCCACACAGTGGCTGCCTGATCCGTGGCGACCGGGGTCAACCGCGCCACCAGCGTCTGCAAAATCCGTTCACGAATGGAGTTCGCTGCCATGGGATTTACACCCGCATCAGTTTGGCGCGCACTTCGGACCCGTCGCCCACGGCCGTGACTTCTCGCACCTGATACGCGACACCCTCGATCTGCACTGATTCGCGGGATTTGAGCCCCACAAAGCAGGAGTTCGGGTAGGTCATCTCGTATTCAGTGCTGACACCAAGCCCTGCGAGCATTTCCTTGTCAGGTGCAGAAAATCCGACAGAATGCGTCTGCGCTGCACCGCTATCGGTGGGTTGCCAGTCGCAGGTCTTGAGAAACCCGACATTGGCAGCAGCCAGATAGATTTTTTCGACCAGTGTGGTCATGGGTTTAACCCGATCACGTCGCGGTCAGGCGCACCAACAGGGCTGGACGCTGGCACAGGGGCAGCGGGTTGCTCTGGGTGTGCAGGTCAGTGCCACGCTCAAAATGTCGCGGTGCCTGCTTGGCATAGATGGGTTGCCCCAGCGTGTTGACCGTCTCGTTGAAGTCAGCCGGTGCAAAGTAGGTGGCAAAGGTGTCAATCGTGCCCAGCGGGAACGCATGCGCTTCGCCCGCTTCGATGTACGGTTTGGTCACCCAACCACCGGAACCATCGGGTACGCTGGCTTCACCGGCATATTCCTCAAAGGTGACCCCTGCAAACGGGAAGCCTGAGCGCATGTCGGAGCGCAGAATCTGGCTCTCGTTGAACAGCCGATACGCATCGACCACGCTGGGGTGGGTCACCAACTTGGTGAAGAACTCGGGCGAGACCAAGCACTGCACGCTGCTCATGCGTTCACCCATCAGGCTTTTGCCAAGGTAGCGCTTGAGATCGAGACATTTTTCCAGCACGTTGGTGGTGTCGACGTTGAGTTTGAAGCTGATGGTTTTGGGCGTGATCTTGAATTCGTCGTACAGATTGACCAGAACCCGACCATCCGCGTCGAGCACGATGCCTTTCAAAGCGCCCATGCGCAGGTACTCCAGGGTGGCCGCATGCTTGGTGCGCATGTTGTCCAGGTGCTCGGCCAGTACCGCCGCAATGGAGGCAAATTCGTTCTCGGTGCCAAACGAGCGCAGGCCAGAGACTTCTTCGGGCAGCACCACGTCATCGTGCGGGATGTGCGGAATCACAAAGCTGCGCAGCGTGCGTTTTCCACGAATGCCGACCGTGCCAGGTGAGCCCACAGGCAGGCTGGGCAGCAAATTGAGCACACCGGCCTTTTCCTCCAGCACGATGGTGCGGGTGCGCACCGGCTTGGCGGCAAAAAGACCCAACTGGTCGAGTCGGTCGTAGCGGTTGGGCAGCAGGTTGATCGCGGCTGTCAGCGATGCCATTGAAAAAGCAGGATTGAGAAACGGGTTGTTGATGGCCATGATGGCTTTCCTTCAAAAAGTGGGATGAGTGGGGCGAATTGGCTTGCAGATCAAAGCGGATATCAGGCGCTTTGGCGCACCAGAATGCCCACGGTCTTGAGCTGGGCCACTGCTGCATCGCGCTCTGCCACGGTGATGGCCGCAGGCCAGGTGAGTGCGTGCTGGGCCACCGCGCCATGGCGCGCCAGCATCAGTGCGTCGTCCCGGTCCACCAAGTAGGCATCGCAGTCCTGCAACAACACACCACAGGCGAGTTGGCTGCCATCGGTGGCACTTGGATCAAGTTGTTTGACCTTGCCGGTGGCGGTCACCAGCCCAAGTACGGTGCCAAGTACCAGGGTTTGGCCAGCAGTCAGTGTGGCGCGGTCGCGCGAGTAAAAGCCTTCGTCTTCGTACTTGAGCAAGTCGCCCAGATTGAGGGTTTGTTTGATTTCAGCCATGGAGTTCTCCTATTGGTGAGGGGGTCAGGTGGGATTTAGCGAGCACCGATTCGGGCTTTGACGGCGGCAATTAGCGGGTTGTCAGGCGAAGCCGGGTTGGAAGTGGCCATTTCCTGGCGCACGGCAGCATTCGGGTCAATGCGGCTGACGATTTCCGTGGATTGCTGCGCCATTGCCGTGAGCAACTGGCTGCGCACCTGACTGGGTGCCACTTTGGCTTCCAGAAAGCCAGCGATCAGGTCGGTGCGTCCAGCCAGCGTGCAACTTTGCGCGACTTCAATCGCATCAGAAACCGCAAACACGGAGTCGGCGGGTGAAGTGGCGGCCGCCGTGGCGGCAGATGTGGTGGTATTGATACCAGTTTGGGCGAGCACAGGAGTGGGTTGGACGGATTGCGTCATGGGAATTTCCTTTTCAGGTGAGGTTTCAGGGAGGGTTTGACTGGCAAGCAGCCGGGAGAGCGAGGGAACTGGTGGGGTCAGCATGGAATTGATCTGCCTGATCGCGTCATCGAGCGTTCCCACGTCATCAGCCAGACCAGAAGCAACCGCATCTGCGCCGAAGTAAAGGGCGGCTTGGGTGCTTTTGATGGTGTTCACGCCCATGTGCCGGTGTTTGGCCACCGTGGTTGCAAACAGGTCATAAATGCGGTTGACCTCACCCTGCAAAAAGCTGTGTGCTTCACCCGAGATGGGTGCGTGCGGGTTGAGATCGTTTTTTCGATCACCGGCAAAGACTGCGGTGTAGGCAATACCGTCTTGCTGGTCTTTGACCGACTGGTCAACGTGCATGGCAATCACGCCAATCGAGCCCACGCCACCGGTGCGCGAGACGATCAGGCGGCTGGCAGCACTGCCCAGCGCATAGGCAGCGGAGAACGCCATGTCGTTGGCAACCGCCCAGACCGGTTTGATGGTCGTGGCGGCGCGAATTCGGTCAGCCAGATCGAATACGCCAGAGGATTCACCACCGGGCGAGTCGATGTCGAGCAGGATGGCAGCAACGCTCGGGTCGGCCAGTGCAGTTTCCAGCGACTGGGCAATTCCGGCGTAACTGGTCAGGCCAGACTGGGCTTCAAGCCCCTGGGTGCGCCGCACTAACGTGCCATAAATGGGAATCACAGCAATGCTTGACCGAGCAGCGCCGGTATCTGCATGGGCAGCGCTTCGATCAGGCTGGACAAAGCCAGTCGGTGCCGACAAGTCAGGCAGTCCGACGCGCGTGCCCAGCACCGACAAGATGACATCAAGTTTTGGGCGATGGATGAGCAGCGGCGCACCAAATAGGCGTGCCGCCAAATGCGGTAACAGGTTCATGGAAATCCTCTACGTGTCAGTGGTGACGGGATCGCTGGCTTGGGTGTCGGCGGCTTGAGCTGCATGCTTGTTGGGCTCTGCGCTGCCACCGTCTTTGGAGGTACGCCGAGGGTCGGAGTCAAAAATCAGACCCAGGTCATCGGCGCGCTGGTTGTCAGCCGCGATTTCCCGGTCGACGTCCTCTGCGTCATAGCCAGAAGCCGAAATGGCCTCAGACCGACTCATCAGACCGGAGCGAATCGCAAGCAGCATGGCTTTGAACTCTTTCTCGGGGTCCACCCACTGCCAGCCCTGCGGAATCCACTTGGCTGTGAGGTATTGCCGCCGCTTTGCGTTGCCGCCCCGGGCAAAGCCTGGAGCCTGCAATGCGCCACTGAGCACGGCCTGCTTCATCCATGCGGCCCACACCGGGCGACACATCTGATGCACCAGCACGCCGTGCTGCACCATCTCGCATCGCCTGCGGAACTCAAGCATCCCGGCGCGAATGCTGGAATAGTTGACGCCAGAGAGGTCACCGGTCAGTTGTTCATAGGTGATACCAATGGCCGCTGCCACTGCCCGAAACTGGGCGCGCAGGAATTCGCCATAGGAGCCACCCACATCGGCCGGGTCAGAGAACTTGATGTCTTCACCGGGCTCAAGAATCTGCATGGTGCCGGGCTCCAAACCAGCCAGTGACACACCGTTTCCATCCGGCAGGCCTTCGCCCAGCAGGTTGTCCTCCACGCTTTGCCGGGTGACAAAGCCTGCGAACATGGCGGCGGTCTTCTTGCGCACCAGTTCCGCGTCGTCGTACTGGTCGAGTTCATTGAGCTTGACCAGGGCGCGTGAAAGCCACGGCTCGCCCCGTATCTGTCCCGGGCGCAACACCTTGTAGAGGTGGATGATTTCACTGGCATCGATGCGCACCGTCTCCAGACCACCCTGGCCGGACATGGGTGCCAGCCTGCCATCCTCGGGGTGAGATCGGTACAAGTGGTACGCCACGCGCTTGCCAACGCCATCAAATTCGATGCCGGAACGAACCACATTGCCAGAATCGAGATCAATGTTGAGATTCAGTGGCAAGTGCTCTGGCTCAATCAGCTGGAGTTGCAGCGGCACACTCAGCCCATCTTCGGGTCGGCGCGGCCGCAGCCGGATCAGGCATTCACCACCTTCCAGCATCGCCCGACAGGCCAGCGCTTGCAATCCATAGAAGTCGGTTTGGCCTGCCGCATCGGCTTCTTCAACCCAGTCACGCCATAGCGTCTGCACTGCCGCCTTGAACGTGTCGTCACCGGCCAGACTTTGTGGCTTGATGCCGGTACCGACTGCATTGGCCACAAAAGCCTCGATGCCGGACTGCGCCCAGGCGTTGCGGCGCACCAGATCACGACTTTTGGTGCGCAGTTCGGAATTTGTGGCAAGCAGCGCCGACACAGCGCCCGGGTTGCCGGGCATCCAGGCTTGTGCACGCCTGCCACGGCCTGCTGCTTCATGTATCGGTCCCTGACCCACCTGGCCAAACAGACTTCTGATTTTTGTGTACCAAGCCATCAGAAGCCTTTGGATGTGGTCATGCGGATCTGGCGCGGCGCGCCGGGCCACATGCCAGTGGATGCAGCCTGCTCAGACAGACCTCGTTTGACCTCACGAATGGCTTGGCGTAGTTCGTCAACGGAGCGGTATTCGACCGTCTTGTCGCCAAAGGAGACACGACGCTCGCCTTGAGTGAGTGCGGTCTGCAAGGCTTCGAGTTGGGTTTGTGAGAAGGACATGGTGTTTGTTTTCTGTTAACGCATCAGCGCCAGACGGTCAGGTTCATCTCAGTGGTGTCAGACAAGGATCCGTTTGAGGTGGTGCAGACGACCTCCACAAACTGGGCGGTCTTGGCTTCTGCGGTGGCGCGTGCGCCAGCGTGTTTCATGGCGGATTGGTTGCCCGCATTGCGTGCGAACGCATGCCAGCAGTAACTGGCATCTGGCATGGGGCTCAAAAACGTCACCCGGAACTTGCCAGTGCTTGTGCGGGTGACGCTATGAACATTGAACCCAGCCCGAACCACCACCGTGGCCTCGTCACCAGAGCCACTGACACCAAAGGAGACCCAGGCTTTTGCAACCCCGGGGTGATCGGCGGTGATGCGGGTCTTGAGTTCAAGAGCCAGGCGCTGCGCCAATTCGGTGATGTGTTGGGCCAGGTTCATGAACGATCAGGCCAAAAGAGCAGCTTCAAACGCCGCCACAAAATCGGTATCCGCATTGCCGATGTCCAGCACAGAGACCGCACCGATGTTCTGGCGAGCCTGTTCCTGCTCAAGGGCAGTCAGGGATTGCGCCGCATCAAAGCGCACCCGCTTGTCGACAGCGGCAAGCAGTGCAGCAATGCCTGTCTGGTCATCCAGAATGGCCGTTTGCAACTCTTTGAGCGTGTCGAAGGCCGCATCAGCACCACCCAGCAAGTCAGCCTTGAGAGCATCAAGCAAGGAGGTGATCTTGGAAGCCGAGAACGTGGTTGCCGTACCAGCCGCGTTGGCATCGTCAATGATGGTGACGCCCGCCAAAGTGGAAATCTGGCTGCGCAGCTCATTGATGGAACTGACCAGGTTGGTCTTGTCAGTGGTCGAGAGGTTGGCCAGCGTACCGACCTGACCGTAAATGGTCTTGAACTCGGCGGCAAGGCGTAGAACCAGGGATTCAAGGCGTGTTTGCAAACTCATGGGGAGAACTCCAAAAAAGGCAATAAAAAAGGCACCGAAGTGCCGTCAGGAATGGAGCGCCAAAACGCTCCGGTTAAACAGTCGCCCAGTGCGCCGCAGCCTTAGCGTTTGAGCCAGGGACTGCGGATCACGCGGCGACTGAATTTGGGCTGTCCAGAAGCACTGATGCCAGCGCGACTGGGATCAGTTGGGCTGGCATCAATGGAATCTGTGGACAAATCTGATGAGGTGACATTCACCTCGGGGTCGGGTGGCCGCGCCAGCCCGAGTTGTTTTTCCAATTCGCGCCAGTGGCGCTCCTCAAAGCGGTCCAGACCGACACTCGATGCAGCAGCCCGGGCGTACACATAGCAGTCCAGAGCCTCGTTGCGCTCGCGCATCTTTTGCCACTCACGGTGTGCAAAGCCATTTCGGTCGTGGCGGGTGATCAAACTCTCGGCGCACAACTGCTGCACGTATTCAGCGTCCACCTTGGGCAGGTGGACAAATCCGGCTGGGTAAAGTGGCGTGCTGCCGTCAGAGCCCACATCAGCCGCTTTGCGCAGGTTGTTGTAAAGCTCCATCTTGGCCATGCCCACCGCCACCGAATACAGCTTGATGCCTCGGCGCAGCTTCTTTCCACCCTGGGTCACATCGACCGCAGTGGGCGTGCCAATCAAGGCCGCGCCGCCCATCGCACCGCTGCGCACACCTTTGACTGGCATGAGTCGCGGGTCATGGCAACTGCGGGCGAACGCATAGGTCTCCTGGGTGGCAAAGCCGGTATCGAGCGCCAGCCGGGTCAAAGGCATCAACACACCACTGGCGTGCGTCCAGCGCTCGGCCAGTAACTCTGACAAGCGTTTCCAGACGGCATCGCGTGCAGTGTCACCCATCAGCACGCGGTGCTCCACCAGCCAGGACTCCTTGCCGCGTCCGAATGCCCAGATCGACACCTCGATCCGGTCTTTCTGCACGTCGGCACCGGCCACCAACAGCAAGCCACCCAGTGCAACGCTTCCGATTCGGTAATCTTCGCGGCGCTCAATCAGGCGCTGCCAATCCGGTGCTTCGCCTTCTTCGAGCCAGGTTTCACCCAGTTCGGTGTTTTTGAAGGTCTTGATGGCAGCAGCAGAACCAGATTCCTTGCTGACCGCGCTCTCCCAGGCTGCGGCCACATCGCGCCAGCTACGCCAGCCGACCGGGCTGTATAGGCTGGAGAGGTGAAATCCGGCAGTCTTTTTGCGACCTTTGCTGCTCTTTGCAGACTCTTGCGCGATCATGCTGCGCCATTGGCCCAGCTCCAGCATGCGCGTCTTGTGGTGCTCGGCAATCGGTTGCTCACAGGACTCGCACACGTAAGCGGCGGTCTCGGGTTTGGCTTTTTCCCAGCGCAGATTCTCAAAACGCAGCCACTGGCGGTGGTCGCAGTGCGGACAGGGCACAAAGTAGCGCCGCTGGTCACTTGCCTCGTACTCGCGCTCGATGGCCGATACACCCGAGATCGTCGGGGTCGACACAATAAATATTTTGCGCCGGGTGAAGGTGCGCGTGCGTGCTTCGGCCAGTGAAATCGCATCACCTTCGCCTTCCACGTCGAGCGGGTAACCATCGACCTCGTCCAGGAACAAATAGCGCACCGGCATTGAGCGCAGTCCCACTGCACTGTTGGCACCGGTCATCACCAGCACGCCACCCCTGAACTCCTTGGCCAGAATGGTGTTCCCGGAGTCTCGTGACCTGGCCGGTGATATCAATTCGCGCAGCGCCGCTGACTCCTCAATCAAGGGGTCGATCCGCTGCTTGGAGTTGCGCTTGGCCATGTCCACAGTCGGCCAGACCGCCATCATGGGCCCGGGCGCATGGTGGATCACGTAGCCAATCCAGTTGCTGCCCATTTCAGTTGCGCCCAGTTGCGCTGCCTTCATGAATACCACACGCTCCACTGGCGACGATGGTGAGAGGCAATCCATGATCTCTTTCAGGTACGGCGTGCGGCTGGTTCGCCAGCGACCGGGCTCGGCAGAGGCTTTGCTGGAGAGCATGCGGTGCTGATCGGACCACTCGGACACCGACAGCAGAGGGTCAGGCGTGAGGCCATCGCGCCAGGCTCGCTCTATTTCGCTTGCGCCATCGTAGTGATCGGTTTCGATTTCGGTGCTCATCAGTCAACGCTTGCCTGTAAGTTACCCAATTCCTGCAAGTGCTCGCGCACCGCGTTCTCCAGCGCCACGTGCATGGTGTGCGCATCAATTTCCAATTTGGCGGCCATCTGGGCTGAGACCCGTGCGGGCCAGTTCAGCCAGGCATCACGTTCACTTCGGGCCAGTTTGAACACATGGGCAATGGCCTGCGGCCGATCAATGAGTTCGCCCTTGAGCCTGGCCAGTCGCACCTTGTTGGTCTGCGCCTTGACTACCTCGTTGACGGTTCGGGCTTGTAAGAGCGAGGTTCCACCAGCGCCGCCTGCACCACCACCGCCAGAACCAGTGTTGGTTGCAGCGCTCGCACCAACTCTGTCACCACCACCCTCGCCATCGACCTCCGGCACTTTGACCTTGACGGCGGGTCGTTGCGTGCCGGTCTTGGGCGAGCTGGTGTTGCGTTCCCACTGGGCATCGGCCTGATCAGGATCAATCGTGCCGTCGGAGAGCGCATTGATGCGACCGCTACGGATGGCCTTGTGTACAGCGGTGTCGGTGACCCCGCGATGACGGGCGTAGGCGCGAATCGATAGTCCCATGGGTGTGTTTTGTTCTTTTCATCTCAAAAGTGATGCATCAGGTGCGTCCGGCAGAGATGCAAATTTGCATCTCTGGTGGGGTGTTGGTTTGAAGCCAATCAAAGAAAAAAATGATTCAAAAAAAGATGCAAATTGACTTGGCTTCTCAAGCACACAGCGTCTTACTACATGCATCGCAACCAACCAAACGGAGTTTGAAATGAAAAGCACCATCGACCAGATTTTTGCCCTGATTGCTGAGAAGCACCTCTTTATCGAAACCCTGGAAACACGCAACTCAGACAGCCTTGACTTCCATGACGTGTCAGTCTGGGGTGTGCGCAGCGCCCTGGAAGCAGCCTTTAAAGCAGGGGTTGAGTTGGGTGCATCCATGCCAAAACCGACTGAGTCGGAGATTGGCAACACATAAACAAATCACGACAAGCCAAGCAGAAAAAGCTTGGCTTGTCTTGCAAACAGCGCGTTCATTACATCGTCTTAACAACCACCACGAAGGAGCCTCAAATGAGCACCATTTCATTGACCGCCACCCAGCAGAGCATGCTGGCCCATGCCATCCATCACACTGAAGGCCGCATCGACTGGTTTCCAGAAAACATCAAAGGCGGCGCACGCCAGAAAGTGTTGCAAGGACTTTTCAATCGCGCCTTGATCACGCCACATGGATCAGACTGGCTGGTCGCCGCCGAGGGCTACGACGCGCTGGGGTGCGCCAGACCCACTGCTTGCAGCATCGCACCAGACCCAGATCTTGACGCAGCCGTGGCGCAGGCTGAGGCAACGTGGGCGCAAGGTGTGGATACCAACGAGTCAGCGCCAGCAGCTCAAGCCGAATCAGGCGAAGTCGCCATCGAAACCGGAACCGAAACACAAGTCGACCAGCACGACAACGCCACAGGCTGCGAAGAACGCCCGGCTGGCACTGATGCACCAGCAACTGAAATCGACGCGACACAGGGCCAGCCCTTGCCAGCGGCAGCGCCAGCCGAACAGCCCATTACGAAGGCCATCCGCACCCGAGAGCACAGCAAGCAGGCCACCATCATCGGGATGCTCCAACGCGTCGAGGGTGCCACCATCGCCCAGATCTGCGAGGCAACTGGCTGGCAGGCGCACACGGTGCGCGGCACCTTTGCCGGAGCCTTCAAAAAGAAGCTGGGGCTCACCATTACATCGGTCAAGCCACAGGGTGGCGAGCGCAGCTACCGCGTTGTGGCATCGACAGATGAATTGCTGGCTTGATCGGATGTATGGACTGGGTGCGCAAATTTGCGCACCCAGATTGATTCAAAAAAATGATGCGAATTGACTTGGCTTCTCAAGCGAACAGCGTCTTCATAGAGGTGTCGCGATTGACGACGAACCTTTAGGAAAAACGCAATGACAACCATGACCATCACCATCGAGCGCACACCGCGCACCGTCCAACTTGGCACCGCCACCCTCCAAACCGAGGAGTTGAGTGTCTCCTTGCCCTTTGCCCGCAAGCCTTGCGACCTAAGCGAACTCGGCGGCGGGACACCTTCCAAAGTGCTGGTCACCGAAACCCGCGAGATGACCACCACAGAATTTGACGAGTTCGCCGCCAACTTGCTTCGTTCACGCCCCTGGCTAAACGGTCGGGGAGGCACCACACGTGAAGGCACCCTTTGCGTCGAGGTCTGCGCACCGGGTCGCCCCTACCTTTACATCAACCCCGAAGGCGGCGATTACGCCCGGTACGTGGCGCGTCTCGGATAAGAAAATTGATTGAAAAAGGAAGCCAAATTGACTTGGCTTCTCCATCAAACAGCGCGTTACTACGGGTGTCGCAACAACCACACTGAGAGGACAAACATCATGAGCCAAGTCACCGTTAAACGCATCTCCACCACCGAAGAACTTGTCACCCAACGCACTGTTGGCTACCAAATCTTTGTCAACGACGAGTATTTGCTGACCTGCACCGATGTTTGCGATGCGATGGACTTTAAGGAAAAGCTTGAAAAGCAGCCGCACGATTGGGTCCAAATTACATCTCACTCTGATTGGGACAAGGCAAAAACCTGACACCAACGGGCCAGCAAACTGGCTCGATAAATAGATTCAAAAATGATCAGAATTAACTTGGCTTCTCAATCAAACAGCGCGTTACTAGAGGCATCGCAACACACCAAACGGAAGAATTGAAATGACCAACGCAACACAAACCCTCGCCACACAGAACCTTGATTTGGGCTTTTGGGGCACCATGAACGAACACGCCACCGCCGCTTGGCCCATCGCCTCCACAGCGATTGCCACAGCCACAGGGTGCGAACCTGAACAAGTCAGAGCCTTCTTGGACAGCCGCCACGGACGCCACTTTGCAGACGATGTCCAAAACGGACTTTTTGTGGGTTGCAACCTTAAGGACGCGATTGACAAAGCAACTGCCAAATGGATGGGCTGGACGATTGGCCGCATCACCGCCAAGGAAACTGGCATCCCTCGCGGCATGGCTTACTTGACCGGGTTTGTGGTGCAAGCCGCCATCGACGACGAGCTTTTTGCCTGACGCACTCGCCGGGCCTCAAACGCCCGGCGCAGCAAGTAGCTGCGCGCCAGCGACACACCCGTAAAGATCAATCCGATCATCAGGTTCTGCGACAAGGTCGCATGCAGTCCAAACAGCGGGAACACCAAATACTGAGTAGTGACAGCCACGATGTAGCCCACCAGCACGTTGGCCACCGACTCCACCAGGGACATCCAGCGCGACTGCATCATGATTGACCCTGATCATTTTGGCTATCGTCGCCAGTATCCCCGACGACAACTCCGGCCAAATTGTTGAAGCCAACGCCATCGCACTCGCGACTGGCGAGTTTCTCGGTCCAGTCTTGCCAGCGCCGGACAATCACGTCGACATACTTCGGATCGAGTTCCATCAGGCGCGCCGTGCGGCCTGACTTTTCTGCGGCGATCAGGGTCGTGCCGGATCCGCCAAAGGGGTCGAGCACCACGTCACCGGGCTTGCTGGAGTTACGAATCGCACGCTCCACCAGCTCGACCGGCTTCATGGTCGGGTGCAAATCATTCTTGTGGGGCTTTTTGATCTGCCATACGTCACTCTGGTCCCGGTCGCCACACCAGTGGTGCTTGCCGCCTTCCGGCCAGCCGTACAGAATGGGTTCGTACTGGCGCTGGTAGTCTGAGCGACCCATGGTGAAGGTGTTCTTGGCCCAGATGATGAAGGTCGACCACTTGCCACCGGCCTCGCGAAACGCCGCTTGCAGCACGTCGAGTTCACTTGACGACATGGCCACGTAGACCGCGCCCGTACAGTTGGCCATGATGGGTGTGAGGGCCGCCAGCAGGAAGTCATAAAACCCGTCGCCCAGGTTGTCGTTGAGGATGGCGCGGTCTTTACCGCGCATCTTGTCCTTGGCGCTGTTGGCATAGTTGACGTTGTACGGCGGGTCGGTGACCGTCATGTCCACCTCTTTGCCTTGCAGCAACTGCTCGTAGCACTTGACATCGGTGGCATCACCACACAGAACGCGGTGGCCACCGAGCAGCCACACGTCGCCTGGGCGCGAGATAACTGACTCCTGCGACTCGGGTACCTCATCGTCACCGGTTTGGCCCGTGTCGCCTTCGTCGCCCTCGAACAGGTCGGCCAGTGCGTCCGCATCAAAGCCGGTGAGCGACAAATCGAAATCGTCATCGCGCAGTGCATCAAGTTCTACCCGCAGCATTGCATCGTCCCAGCCTGCGTTTTCAGCAATGCGGTTGTCTGCAATGATCAGGGCTCGGCGCTGGGTGGGCGTCAGATGGTCGAGCACGACCACCGGCACGACTTCCAGTCCGAGTTTCTGTGCCGCCGTCAGTCTGCCGTGGCCCGCCACGATGATGCCGTCACTGCCAGCCAGAATAGGGTTGGTAAAGCCAAACTCAACGATGGACGCAGCGATTTGAGCGACTTGATCTTCCGAATGGGTGCGCGCATTTCTGGCGTATGGCAGCAGTTTGCCGGTTGGCCACTGCTCGATTTTGTTGGCCAGCCAGGATGCGGTCATGGATTTACCTCTGCGGATTCGTTTGATTGGGTTGCTGGCGCGAGTCGCTCTGCGGCGACCGCCTTGAAGGTCTGGCCGGTCGCTGCGAGCGTCACCGGCACATCGGGGAAGTTTTGCTGGAAGCGAATGACGGCCACGTCCACATACTGCGGCGCGATCTCCACCAGTCGGCACTGGCGACCACTGCGCTGCGCTGCCAGCATGGTTGTGCCGCTGCCGCAAAAGGGTTCGAACACAATGTCACCGGCGTCCGAATACGCTTCCAGCACGAACTGGGGCAGTGCCACCGGAAACACGGCCGGGTGATCGATGTCCTGCCCGATCTTGCCCTTGTGGCGCATGATGCGAATCACCGAGTCAGCAATTTTGGTGTCTTGGGTGAGCGTGCCAACGTGGTTCCACGAGGTTTTGCTGCCATCTTTGTTGCGCATGCCACCGGCGCTGGTGCCGTCACCACGCAGATGGGTGTCACGTCCAGCGTAGATGCAGGGAACGTTCTTGTTGGGTCTGCGCACCTCGGAGTCCTTGCGATTGAAGTGAAACACGAACTCGAACGCTGGCGCAAAGCGACCACTCCAGTCACCCGGCAGGCCCGGGCCTTGGTCCCAAACGTACCAGCCAAAGCGCCGCCAACCCTGCTGGCGCATCCAGGACAGCCAGCCATCCCAGTACGGGACAACTTCCTGCTCGCGGTGGATCAGCCCCAAGTTGACCAGCACTTGGCCGGTTGCAGCCATGGGCAGGTTCGCGAAGACCGAACGCATCAGCGCGTCCCAATCAACAATGGTGTCGGTGTAGTCGCGCTGGGTACCATAGGGCGGCGAGGTGAAACACAGCGCAGCCTTTTCAGATTGCATCAAAGCAGCGATCACCGCCGGGTCACCGGCATCACCACAGATCAGACGGTGTGCGCCAAGCTGCCAGACATCACCAGTTCGCGATACCGGATTGACTGGCGCGTCTGGAACTTCGTCACCTGCGTCTGGGGCATCGTCGGATTTGTCATCGCCTGCCGGGTCGTCGCCGGTCTCGCCATCAATGTGTTCGGCCATCATGGCTTCGATCTCGGCATCCTCAAAACCAGTGAGCGCCAGGTCGTAACCGGACTCACACAGCTCAGTGAGTTCAAGGGCCAGCATCTCTTCGTCCCACCCGGCATCGAGTGACAGGCGGTTGTCAGCGATCACATAGGCGCGCTTTTGGGTGGGCGACAGGTGCCCCAGTTCAATGACCGGAACCTCCGTCAAGCCCAACTTGCGGGCAGCAGCCAGACGACCGTGCCCGGCGATCACGCCGCAGACACCGTCGACCAGCACCGGATTTGTCCAGCCAAACTCGGCGATGCTGGCTGCGATCTTGGCCACCTGCTCCTCGCTGTGGGTACGTGGGTTACGGGCAAACGGGATCAGCGCGTCAACCTTGCGGTACTCGACGTTGAGGGGATTCAAGGGTTTGGAGCTTTCCAAAAAAGTGCGGCCCGCACGGGTCTATAAAAACCAGTGACGGGCCGCGAGGTCGCTTGAGATCACAAGCGCTGGAGTTGAACGAGAGAACCCGCCGTCAGAAAGCTCCGAGGGCGGGTTCAGAAAAAGTCAGGAGACGAAAACTTGGATGTCAGATCGGCAAAGGGTGTGAATTGAATTCCCCCCCCTTTGGTGCCAGGGTGCAAACCTGCTGCTGGTGCAAACCCCTGCAAACTCTGGTTTGCAGTCTGTCGGTGGGCGAGTCTTGCGCTGTTGCCCCCCGCATAGGATTTTCTGAAAGAAGGACCCCTTTTACCTGGGGCAGAGTAGCTAATTTCCAACTGATCGTCAGCGGTTTTCTCCATCCATAGCCGTAAATATACCGAAAAACGCTCTGGTTGTTTCACACCAATTTGCAGGCAAAAGGGACAAACTCCAAATCAAAGGACAGAGTGCCAAAGCATTACCCTACGTGACCCAATAGCTCGGATGATTTGTCGGGCTATTGGGGCTCGCCGGGTCACTTTTTGCTGCTGTCATTGAGCTTTTCTGCCATCAAAGCCATGGCCTGATTCCAATGCCGCCAAGCAGTCGAGCGTCCAATGGCAAAGCGCGTGCAGATGTCACGCCAGCCGTACCGCTTGGCACGCATCCAGACCAAGTGACGCTGCTCGACCTCAAGCCACTGCACCCAGAGCATGACCTCAAGCATGTCCTCCACGTCCTTCGGTGATGGAGGGAAGCGACAGACCACACGCTCATCGGTTGCCAGCATCTCCCACTGGCAACGCACGATGGTGGGCCACGCGTTGAAGTAGCCCTGCACGTTGGCCGAGGGCAGTCGCCTTGCCGTGACCGCAGCGTCCTCGAAGCGGTTGGCCACGTCATCAGGTGTCCATGGCGTGTTGCGCTCAGCCATGACGTGTCCTTGGTGTGCCGTACAGACGCTCGCCAATGCGTCGCACCAGTTCACGCTCGAGGTAGTCCAGCCGCTTGTCCTCAGCGTTGACCACCAGGATGTTCTGATCACGCCAGCCGCGTTGCTTGACGCTGTCCAGGTCTGTGACGGTTGGCTGCAAACGACCAAGGGGGCATTGGTAGTGGTGGGTGGGAACCTTCATGTCACACCTCCTGCGTGTCGAGTGCCCAGTGCAGGATGGCCAAGGCATCGGCTTCGTTGTCGTCAGTAACGGGGTGACCAAGGGCACGCATGGCAGCAATGACATCAGCCTTGCCTGCGTTGCCTTTGCCGGTGGCATGCTTCTTGATCGTGCCCACGGGCACGCCCTGGTATGGGATACGGTGGTGCTCGCACCAAGTGGTCAGGGTGGCCATCAAGCCGCCATAAACGTGGGCTGCATCGACACCAACGTGGCGGCGTACCTCCTCGAAGTACACGGCGTTGATCTCGCCAGTCATCGTTTTGATTTCAGCCAGCCAGTGTTTGAAGCGCAGGAAGCGCATTCCACCGCCTTCGAAGCGCTGGGATTTGAAGCTCACGAAGCCGTGAGCGATTTGGCTATCTCGGGATTTAAGAGCCCAGCCTGTGGTCGTACCAAGGTCGAGTGCCAGGGTAACGGTGTGAGAAATGGTGGTTTGTTGCATGGGGATTGGGTTCAAAAGTGGGGGGTTTTTATCGGCCTGACGCAGCCGACGCTGCTCACGGTTAACTTCCATAACCTGCGCGTCACGCGCCCGCGTGAGAAACTAACCGTAGGCAAAGTCGGCTGCGTCAGAATCTGGTTTGACTGACACAGCCGACACGCATTGCCGGATTCAATCTGTGCGTCAGCAGCGTCAGTTTTAGGGTGGATGGCGGACATTTGACGTTCTCAGTTGTCCGCATAAGGCGTGTAACTTGGGGTGCGAATCTCTTTCAAACCGATGCCTTGATAGCCACGCAATCCCACAGAATTGCGCCATTTCTCAAGGCCTCGGGTAAGCAGCAGATCGGAGAAGCGGCGTTGTGGCCCGACGAACTCACCAGCCGCTTCTGCCCACTGCTTCCAGTCGGAGAACAGCTCGGTGGTCAGTGATTTGGCGCTTGGCACACGCACACAACGTTCTTCCATCCAGCGTCCCAAGGCATCCTCAGCCTCGAAATACTCCTTGGTCGCACTGACTACACTCTCGGGCGCAATCAGTCCCTCGCGCTGCCAGGCCAAACAACCCTGTACGCCCCACTCAAAGATCGCGTTGCGCTCAATCAGCAGCTTGGCCTGCAGCTGCTTATCGCGTTTTTCAGGTGGCACAGTGATCGTGAAGGGGATAAGGTGCAAGCGCCTGCGCATGGCCTCATCGATGTTGCGAATGGCCGGTTTGTGATTGCCCGCGATGACCAACTTGAACTGCGGCAGGTAGGTGAAGAAGTCCTGACGCATGAAGCGCGCCGAGACCCGGTCGCCACCGGTGATCTCCTTGATCTTGGACTCGTTCCAACGCCGCCCCTGTTCAGTTTCGGTTGCCCCGACAAAACGCGCGCCACGCAGGCCTGCCAGATCGGTTGGGTGCCGGTCACCGCGCGACTCCATGAATGTGTCCATCGGCGCGTTGGCCGCGTAGTCGCCCATCAGGGTGAAGATGGTGTTGACGAACACCGACTTGCCGTTGGCACCGGTGCCATACAAGAAGAACAGCGCGTGCTCTTGGGTGGAGCCTGTCATGCAGTAGCCGAACACCTTTTGCAGGTAGTGGATTTGATCGGCATCCCCCCCGGTCACATCGGCCAGAAATGCCAGCCAGTTGGGACAGGTGCTGCCTGCCTGAATCGTTGCTGTGCAGATTTTGGTCATGCGGTCGGTGCGATCATGGCCGCGCATCCGGCCGGTACGCAGGTCAACCACGCCACCGGGGGTGTTGATCGACCACTCGTCAGCATCCCACTCGTCCGTGGTGCCTGCATGCTTGCGGTCTGCACGGGCCAGTCGCTCGACACCGCTGATGGTGCCCGAAGCTGCCAGTTTCGCCGCAAGTTTGGGGTTGTCAGACTTGAGCGATGCGAAACGACAGACGTGGCGCACCAGATCGGATGCGGCCAGAGTGTCCTCGCTGCGCCAGCGCTGGCCATCCCACATCAGCCATTTGCCCCACGCCGCAACGTATCGCCAGTCATTTTTGTAGCGGCTCGTGAAACTCACTGCCAGCGCATCTTCGGTACCCCAAACCGTATGCTCCTCATCACTGTTCGTACTCGGCGCTGTTTGGGCAGCTTTTGCCGTTCCAATGTCAGGCAGATGAATGGTCATGTAAGGGCTGTTGGCCACGATGTCGTGAACATCTACGCCCTCGGTCAACGCGTCGGCGCAGTCCCAACCATCGGGTTTGCCTTCGGGCGGGTACAGGATGACGCAACTGGTGGCCTTGGCTGCAAGAATGGCCTGTGCTGCGTTTTCTGCATACGTCCAGCCGGGCTTGTCCTTGTCGGGCCAGATCAGCACTGTTTTGCCCGCCAACGGTGACCAGTCGGTTTTGTCCACCGGCGCATTGGCACCATGCATGGCGGTGGTGGCGCAGATGCCCGCATCGATCAGGGCTTTGGCACACTTTTCCCCCTCGACCACAACCACCCGATCTGACTTGAGCATGCCCGGCTGGTTGTACAGTGGCCGTGGATCAGGCGGTGTAGCCTTCTTGCGTTTGACATCCCATGGCCGGAATTCCTTCTTCTGCCCGGGTGGGTCATAGCGGTACACGATTGCGATCAACTTGCCTTCGCCGTCGTGATACTCCCATTTGGCCGTTGCTGGGCCCAGTTCATCAATGGCGGGCTCAGCCTTGCGTTTGCGCGTCGCCTCTGGTGGTGCCTTGCCTACCATTTGCGCTGCAAAGTTCAGCACCTTGGCAAAGTCGGAATGGACATTGAGCGCCAAGTGGCCGGAAATCAGGTCGAAGATGTCTCCACCCTGACCAGTTGCACGATCTGTCCAGAGACCGGCCTTATCGCCGGTGACCACAATCTCCAGACTGTCGCCCGGGCTGCCCAAGATGTCGCCGACCAGGAACTTGCCCCGCTTGACCTTGCCAGCGGGAAACATGTCCTTCAGCACCGACTCAAGCCGCAGCAGCAAGCTGGCGCGAATTTCTTCGCGGTTGCCATCGCTGGACGGTGATGGTGCCGGTGTCACATCGTTAAAGTCCATCATGGCTGGCACCCTCCGACTCTTGGGGCTCGGCGTCGGAATCGCCAGCGGCGCTGCTGTTGGCAGCCCAGGTGCTCAGTTCATTCATACGAAAACGAACCAAACCACCCAGCAGGTAGTGCGGAATGCGGTGTTTGGCGCGCATCTTGGGGTCGCCAAACCAGTACAGGGGCAGCCGCAGCGCGCACGCAGCCTGCTTGGCATCGATCATGGGCTCGGCATCCATTTGGAATTCTTGTTTTGGTGTGTTCATGGGGTTGTCCTCCAGCAGCGGTCTTGCCACGCGCAAAACTTGCATTCAAAGTGGGTGGCATCAAGGTAGGCGCGAGGTAGCAACTCACCTGCTTCGGTGGCTGCAATCACCTTCACACCCCGGTCAGACATGCGCTGGGCCAGCGCCGCATCGAACGGCACCAACTCGGCGTAGATGTCCATCGTGTCTGCGTTGACCGCCGTGAAGATGGCCGGGTTTTCATGCAACTCCAGGTAAGCCTGGTAAATGGCCACTTGGGCGGCGTAGACCGGCTTGGAGACCGCGAGCTTGTTTTTCTCGAGATCGCGCCAGGACTTGGAGCCCAGGCACTTGTTCTCCCAAAGCGCCGGGTACGTGAATCCATCAGGCCCACCTACAAAGACACCGTCGATGTGTCCCTGCAAGCGACCGTCTGCCGTTGAAAACCCAAACTGATCGCCGTTCGGTTTGTGCGTGCGCAGATCGAACCCGGCTGCACGCAGCCACGCGACCATGCTGTCCTCGTTGACGTGGCCACGCTCAAAAATGCGCAGAATCCGCCCCTGCGTCTCGCGCCCCGGGTCCACCGGCGCTTGGGCATACTCGTATTGCAGGGCGCGCTCGCACGACACCCCCAGACGAGATGCGCCCAGGTACTGGCGGGATTTCTCCTTGGAGCGGGTCTTTTGCAGACCCAGATCGATCAACGAGCTGATCTGACCACTGACGCTCGATGATGAGTTGAAGTCCATCATTTGGCATCCTCCCAGGGCAGGTCGTTTTCCATGTCGGCAAACGGATTGGCCATCGGATCCGGAACTTCAGGCAGACCACGCACTGGTGGGTACTTGGACTTCTCGTGGTGCTCCACCATGGCCTGCGTAAAGCAGGTCACGATGGCGTCGATCACCGCCAAGGCTTCTGATTCGGAGTAGTCACCCAGTGGCTTTTTGAACCCAATGGCCCCGGCTGAATCGCCGAAGGCCTTGAGGCACTTGACCATGGCGTTTTGCTCGACTTCAGAGAGATTGACCATGGTCACCCCCTTGGAGTCGACGAGGTCGTCCTTCAATCTGACCCAGTTGCCATACATGGCGTGAAACGCTTTTTGACAGCGTTCGGAACAAAAGACCCAGTCCAGCGGATACCGCTGGGCCTGTCCTGTGCGGTGCCGGTTGTCGGTATGACCGTACCCCCGGGCTTGACGTGAGCAGACCCAGCATTTCATCGCCTGCCTTTCTTCTTGCAATTGACAAGACGTTCACTGACCGGGCGACGACCCTCGGTGTAACCGTCGCAGTCAACAAAGAAGCGGGTTTTGGCGTGCAGGCAGCGGCACTGCTTGATCATCTGGTGCTGGTAGGCACGGGTGCAATCAGTGCAGTAGTCGCTGTCACCAGCTCGGGTCTTGATGGCATAGGTGCGCCACTGCTGGTACTGCGACGCGTCACTGAAGCAGCCCGGGTGGTAGGCCTGCGCCGTGGGTAAAGAGGCATTCATGGCTGGCGCTCCTTACTGAGCCCATGCGGGTTTGCCGGAGACTGGCGCGCGCTGCGGCCCTGGCGCTTGGTGTGCTGGTGGTGTTCCTGCACTTTGGGCCGCAGGGGCTTGTGGTACTGAATTGACTGTCGCTTGCGCGCTGGGTGCCAATTTCGACGGCACACCAAACGTGCGGGCGTAATCCGGGTGGTCGGGCTCGACAGCCATCTTGACCACGTTGCGGTCGTCACCCCGGTCGTCCTTTTCGATGTCCACGCGCACCACAAACTCCAACCCGTCGAGATCAACAAAGCCTTGGATGCGCCGGGCAGCGGCAGCCTGTGGGCCGTTGTCCTGCGGCAGGAAGTTTCTGGCGCTGTTCAGTGCGGCGCGTACGAAGGTTCTGCCCATCTGCGTCCAGGTTGGCCCCTTGGGTGAATACAAGCCGATGTTCGACCACATCTTGCGCTTGGCATATTCGCCTCCGGTGATGACAAACTCGGCCGCCAGATAGACCGCACCCGTCTTGGATGACTGGGTGGGATAGCCGTCGGTCCAGCCCTGACTTGCGTCATAGTGGCCACCGGGTTTGAGTGTCATCAGCACCGGCACAAGCGCACCCTTGGGGATCAGGTTAAAACCCGACTGCTGTGCTTCTGCGTCGTTAAAGTCTGACCAGACATTGGTGTTGTTGTCGTTCATTTGAATTACTCCTTGGAATCAGTGGGGGTTGGGGCTTGTGGGTGCTGTGCAGGGGTGCCGGTGCCAGCGCACTTGGCGATAAGCGCACCCAGGTCGGGCGGCTCCAGCAGGTCAAGACGACCGCTGCGGTCTTTTGCGGGAAACGAATACGGGTTGATCGTCTGGGTGACAAATGCCCGGTACGAGGTACCGTCATCAGCCTTAATTTCAGCCAGCGTCACCACCTCGTCCACGATGCCGGGCAGTTGCAGGGCAGTGGCGCTGCCCTCGATCTGAGGAACAAACACCTTGCGGCCGAAGTCGTCCGTCTTGCAGTCCAGGATGGCCACGAAAACCACGTTTTTTCCGCGAGCGTGTTGCAAGTGGGTCAAGGCCGTGACCATTTCCTGACCCAAAAGACCATACGCGCCGCGTGAATCCGGCTTGCCTGTGCGGTCAGAAAATGCGGCTGGCTGGCTCTTGGCCCAGTTAAAGCACAGCCGCGAGAGTGCCGTGATCGAGTCGCAGAAGTAGGTTTGGTACTTGTCCAGGCTGGCCGGGTCACCATAGACCGAGCAGACATGGTCAAAGTGCGCCTGCGAAAACGGTGACTGTTCGGGCAGCGCCGGGTTGGGCCCTGCCAGATAGACCACCAAATCCCGAAACTCAGGCCAGGTGCGCGGTCGCAGGCAATCGCCATCCCACGTGGAAACCGACAGGTCACCCGCCTCCAAGTCAATGAACAACGTTGAGTGGGTGTCGAGCGATTTCAGCTGGGTCGTTTTACCGATGCCACTGACGCCCAAAATGACGATCTTGACGCCACGGCGCTGCGCGCGGCGTTGGTCAGCAGTGATGATGGGGAGTGCCATTTAAGCCACCTCCGCTTCAACGTGCTCTGATGCACCAAGGACATCAAAAACACAACTGTCGCCAATTGCACCCATGGCCAGCGCCATGTCATGGAGTTCGGTCAGAGCCCGGTGGCGACTGATGTCGGCCCGAATCTGGCTTGTCAGCATGTCCAAGTGCGCGCCCAGCTCGCCAAAGGTGACCTTGGCCAGAGGCTTGTAGACGACACCCTCGTCGTTTGAGTCGTCCTCGCTGGGGATGCTGATGGCCGGTGGCAGCAGGCGTGCCATCACTTCGGGCACACCTGGGAGCAGCATTTGCATGCTTGACTCACAGCTTTTGGTGCTGTTTTTGAGTTCACGGCGCGCCACATCGGTGATGGCGTTTTCTGCCAACTGAGCACCAATGGCGGCAATGCTGTCGGGATTGGCTGTGCAGACCAGTTTTGCGATGTCACGCGGTTTGGCAAAACCAAAACAATCAAAGGACTGTGTGATTTCATTGCGCACCGCTTCGCGCAGGTGGGTGAGGGTTGGATTACGCATGGGCTTGGCTCCAAAGTGAATTGAGTTGATTGAGGTAAGGCACGGCGCTGGAAAGCCAGTCGGTGACGTTTTTCTGCTGGTACGGAGGAATGGACGCAAATGCCTCGTCTGCTGAAAACTTCAGCTTGGCCAGAGGCTCCAACCCCTCGCGCAAGTTCAGCCACTGCTGCATACGAGCGTTTTCATCGGGGTCGCCGGGTGCTGTGTGGTAGCAGCCATCACTGCCGAGAACCAGCAGACCTTTGGCACCCTCGGACGCGATGCGCTTTGCCTCCACCGGTGTTGGCAGCGGAGTTGCCTGATCCTTGAGGACTTGGACGACGGCGAGTCGCTGCGCGCCGTCGAGTCCAGCCTCCTGGGCAACCTCATCGAAGATGCGCACAGCAGACTGGCCGACCACGCCAGCGCTCTGGATGCGGTTGCCCACATCTTGTGCAATGGCGCGAATCTCCTGGGGCGTGCGAGATAGCACTGCCTGCTGTGCGTCCACGGTATGACGGCTCAAAGCCGCTGCGCTGGAGACCGCAATGACACCAGTGTCAACAGCTGTTGCAAGCTCTGGCGCGCCATGCTCAAGGACAGCACGGGCGTGTTGCACCGTGCGTCGACTCACATTGAGCATTTCTGCGGCACTGTCCTGCGAGGGTGCGCAAATTTGCGCATGCTGATTTGAACCAAGTGGTAAATTGGCTAAGCGTGCAGCCACCATTGCGCGCTGGCTCTCATCGAGGTGCCGCCGACGCAGGTTCAGGCTGATGACCAAGGCGTTCAGGTCAGTTCCATCCGGCACCACGACGAACTGTGGCTCAACACCTGCTTGTAAGCAGGCGCGGTACCGGTGACGACCATCAACGACGCTGTCTCCCATGATGTGGATCGGCTCGCGCAGACCATTGGCCGTAATGTCGCCGACCAACGCGTCGAACTCTGCAGGTGGCATGCTCGGGAAAATCTCACTGACAGGGTGAAATTTCAACTGCTCCATCACAGCACCTCCTGGTCAAGGGTCAACGTGAAGGACGGTTTTCCAGCGTCCACGGTGCGGGCAGCGGCAAACTGCTGCTGCAACGCCGGTGGCCAGTTGGTGTAACGGGACTCAGACACCGACAACTTGATGTCGATGTAGCTTTTGACCTGGTCACCAGATGCAGCCACACGCTCAGCGATGTCGCCGAGTTGCTTTTGATCCCATGTGACTTTTTTTGGAAGGTCAAACTTGATGCGCAATGGACCGTCATTGATGTGAGCGGTGCCAAAATCACGACCGGACTCCAGTAATGCAGATTTCGCCTTTGCTGCATATTCCTGCTCTAAGGCGGCATCCAGCTTGGCCAGTTGCTTTTTGAGAAATGCGCTTGCTTCGATCAGGTTTTTACTGATCTCATGCTTTTGCAGTGGTGAAAGTCGGGCGATTTGTGACACGGACATCTCGGCGATGTCTGCGGGGTAGAGAGTGAGATTGGTCATGGTCACGTCCCCCTTCATTGGTAAACCGAAGTGAAGGTGGAGTGGCGCGAAACACGGCGCTCGTATGCTTCGATCTCAGAGATGAGGTACGTGACCCGGGCACCCATCTTGCAAAAAATGGGTCCGAGTTTTTCTTGCCGCCATCGGCGCAGGGTTTTGACTGAAAGACCCCAGCGCTGGGACAACTCGCGTTCGTCAAGGGCAAGCCGCAAGACAGCGGCGTAGTGTGATTTGACGGGGGGCTGTCCCGTCTGATCGGTGGTGAAGTGGCGTTGCATAAGAAGTGCTCCATTGGTTGAAAAGCCACTTCTTATTGTTCGCACCGACCTCCGGATGACCTCCGGATGGACTTCCGGATAAACCTCCGGAAAAGCTGTATATCAGCTCACGCGGAGGCGATATTTCCCAAACGCCACGCGCTCAATCCATGCCTGCCATTCACCTTTTCCAAAAACAGAATCTGGATCCTTGCCGCAGTCCGTGCTTGATCGAACCTCCGACCATTTGAGGCTGAGTTGATGACGCTCTCGCCAAAACAGTGCAATCACTGATTTTTGGTATTCGCCTGTGAAAGTCTTTTCAGTCGCCATGCACCGCAGCTTGAGCACGCCGGTCAACTCGTTGTACCGGTCACGGTCATCAGTGGCATCAGCTGGCACGCCGCGCAGCATGCGATCCAGCACGTCGCTTTTGAGAGTGACCACGTTGGTTACATCCGTTAGCAAGGCATCCAGCTCGCGCACCTGGTGATGATTTGGCAGATTTGTGCTTGTTTTGGAATCAGTCACCAGCACTATGCCGTGACTAGACCTCTCAAGATCACGAAGATTTTGATCCCACTCCATGGGGCACATTTTTGAACGGCGAGAAACGTACAGCGGGACAAAACGACTTGAGCCACTGACGCGCAGGTCACCCAGATGCCACAGATGGCCCTGGATCAGCTCGCGACGCCAGGCAACTTTGGATGGCTCAATGCAAAACAGGGTAGATATTTCGTCCAGCCATGCATCAACGTTGATGGTAAAAATCGTGATTTCAGCGAGAGGGCGAGTAACAATTGTTGTCAGTCCGCCCAAACGGCAGTAGCTGTAAGTTTTAGTTTTTTCGTCAACTTCAACATCAGCTTCGTCTTCGCCATCGAGAACTTGAACCGGTATGGTTGACAAATATCCGTCTTCAAGAATCCAGCGACGACTCAGGAATTGTTTAGTTTGCCCCATCAGCTGGTTTGACATGACAGGCTTATCAAGCTGACTGACTCGCTCCAGCGTGCGCAAATAATCGGAGTGCAGGGTCATGTTGCACCTCAGTACTGGCGCGCACAGCCAAGACTCATCAACTGGGCAAAAACCAATTCCGTGTCTGCTTTGGTCTTGCCGGAATCGTTGAAGCCGTTTGGGGCAGTGATTTGCGCAGAGACGTTGTGCGCCCTGCGTTGCGAAGATTTCGAGACGACCATGCGCAGCTTGACCTGGGTAATGACATATGCCGTGAGGTCTTCTGACAGATCATCTTTGGCCCGGGCGTAGATGTCGCGGTCTTCCCAGCGATGCAGACGAATGACCAGAGAATTTTCAACCAATCGCTGGACTGACTTACCCTTGAACTGAACCATTTTCATTTCCGGCCGTGTCACCACCAAGTGCTGGATCGAGATTTCATCAATGCCAGCGATCCTGTTTTTTTTGAAGCGATCCAGCATGGCCGGAGTGGAAAAACCCATCAAGTCAAATTCGCGAACCGGCATCGATTCAATGGAACCATTGCCGCCTAGCACAACATCTCGAAATATGGCTGCCAACTGCGGGCGAATGGGTATGTCATCACAGAACACAGACAACGTTCCCTTGACCGGCTGCCATGAATATTTCACGTTTGTGATCACGGGAATTTCGGAATCAATCACCTGTCCCGTTCCCATCCGGACCCAGTTATATCTGCCTCCATCGAAATTTATGCTCAACAAGTACTGAACTATGGGCTGCTCAGGCTGACTAAAGTCACGTTGTTCAAAGTGCTCGACCAACATATCCTCAGCATTGACGTTGCCAAACAGATCTGCCAGTCGTTGCTTCAGTGAGACTTCAAGCGAATCATCCAATTTCGGGGTCACACCTTTTGGGCCAAGATAATGGCTTGACTGATTTTCACTTTTCGAGCGCTGAATTATTTCCTTGCGTTCTTCGGCATGATCGAAGCGACCAGGCTGACTGGTCTTGGCTTGCCAATACTCCTGCTGGAGAAACAGATACAGCGCTTTGCTGAATTTGTCAGTTGACGTTTGAAGCAGAGATGGCTCTTTGAAGTCATCGTCCACCAGCAACTCTCCGACGGCCAGTGCACCGTATTCGTCACACATGAGGCCAACTCGTTCTGACGCGTCCTCAATCTCGTTTTGGGTGGGCACTGGCATTGCCGCGACTTCTGCGAAAACTGCGTTTCGCGATGCAATGGGCATGGAGCCTGCTGCTCCGTTTATCAGTGCCGCAGTGATGGGCACTGGACTTTTGCTGGCACTCTCGAGCAGCGAGCGAATCAACTCGGTGGAGTGGACCTTGCGCACCAGCTGGATAAAGTGCTCCATGGTCGGTAATGTTTGCGGGCCCATGTCGACTTGCCGTGGCTTTGTCGATCTTGTTTTCGGCTGCTTCTCCGCAACTGGTGGTGATTGTTTTTTAACGACGTTCTGCTCGACTGCTGACATGGGCTTGCTCCTTGGTTTGATAGATGCGCGATTGCGTGACAGGTTAATAGATGTTTTCAAAAAAACCGACACAAGGTCGGCGGCTCCATACTGATCTCAACGATCAGTAATTCTTGACTCCAGGCTTGAGGAGTCCATATCGATCCATGCGAACACGGATAAATCTCGGTGTCACGCCGAAGCGCGTAGCCAGTGCCTTTAGCAACGGATCCATACCGTCAAAACCAAAGATGCTCTTGGCTGACAGGGTCATGCCCATGCCTGGAAAATCTAGATCGAGAGATGGACTACGCGTGATCGTCACGCTGTATTGCTCGGCCAAATCTTCGACTGCACGCATCAGGTGCTGGCGCGGCACCAGCAGTGAACCCATGAATTCATTGGCACGAAACTCCGCAAAACGAACGCTTGCCTCGTGCGCAGTGTTGCCTACATTGGGAGATTTGGCCAAATGCTCAGCATTTGGTGTCGAGGTGCGATAGGCTTTATGCGCGGTGAGTGCGGGCTCATCGAACAGTCCCGCACCTTGGGCTGCTTCATAAATCCAACCTGGTGCTTCAAAAACTGCATGCCCAAGTTCGTGGGCAAAAGTGCTCAAAACCAATTCAATCGAAGCAATTTCGCAAACTGGTGTGACCAAGAGCAGCGCAGCATCCTTTGACCCTTCGGGGTCAAACTCACAAACGCCCAAAACCGCGCAGCCCGACTCATCTTTAACTGGGTGATCGGTATCGACCCATAACTCGTATGGGATGCCATTGACCTTCATGTTGTCAATGGCACCCAGTATTTCGAGCGTTAAAGCATCGGTGTCATCACTGATCAATTGCTGGCGCGCTTGCAGTGCAATATTGGCAACTTGGGTGTGCTTGACGTAGGCAGGAAAATAGCGGTCGCAGTGCTGGTAGCTGAGCGTTAGTAACGACATTCACTTCTCCGCCTGCGACTGCTTGCGGTACATCCGCACGACGTTGCCAACCTCTGTCTGCAAGTCCGGCGGCAAGCGGCTTGCTTCAATGAATGCATCATCAACGCTCACGCCTAAAATTTCAGCGGCCTTGATGATCAGTTCGTCTTTGGGGGCATTTTCTCTGTCGCGCTCAATGCGTGACCAGTAGGCAGGCGAAATCTCGAGCAGACGGGCAAAGTCGTTCATTTGCATGCCCTTTGCCTCTCGATGATTTCGTATGAATGCTCCGAAGCTCATGGTGTTATTTAAGTTGCGCGATTAGTTAATTTGACAACTATACCGCAAACGTCTGTCTTTTTGTGCAGACTGGGAAAATTTAACGTCAGTGAATTTTTGGCAGGTCTGCGCGCAAGCGATCCCGAAAAGCACGCATGATGACCATGCTCGCCTCATCGGGCTCGGTCTCACCCGTGGCCTTGAGCAACTGGTCGTTGCCAGCATAAAAGCCCATGTGGTTGCGAATCCAAACGCCCAATCCAAAGTGCAGCGCGTAAATGTCTTCGCTGTCCATGGCCGCGATCTTGGTCTGCTCGGATTCCTCCACCATGCTCAGGAGCAGGCGCACCGCAGCATCCACCGTGGTTGGAAATTCATTCGCCATGGTCACCCTTTCGCCAGTCCCAAGGCGCAATGGGTGACTTGTCTCCCCAAAGACCCTGGTGGCGCGACTGTGCGCCCAGTTCCGCCTTTTCATACTTGGGTAGGTCATCTGCAGGCTGTTCCTTGGCGTACTTGCGGTACCACCAAGCCAGACCGGCGCTCACCTGACTCAAGCCTGCATCGAACGTCCTGGAACAAGCACTTGAGCAGTTGGGCGACGCCACCAGCACTTTGCCAACGATACGTTTGTACCGATCAAGCTTTGTCCACTCAATGTCGACCTCTTTGTCGAAAACCAGTCGTGACAGGTTTTCCTTCGACACCTGACCGAATGCCTGCTTTTTTTCGGGCGCATCAATTCCGGCGACCCGAATCTTGTGCTGTACCTTTGCGGCATCAAGCACTGTGATGGTGTCGCCATCAGTGACGCCGACAACATGGCCGGTCAGCACCTCAGCATTGACTGGGCAAAAGGCCACGCTCAGCGCCAGCGCAAATCCAAAAATCCTCATCCGATTACCCTCTGTTGCCCTACGTTACCCATCGTCTTGGAGGATTTGATTCATGATTTCTGGGTCTTTCAAATGCCCTTTGCAAACCATGAAACCTATCAAACTCACTCTCCCAGAACAGATGTCAGCGCGCCAGCGAGCAGCCGAGATCACATCCATCCTGTCGGCAGCCATTATGCGTACTCACGCCAGTGGTCAGTCCGCGACAGACCAAATAGAAAGACAAGTTGGACTTGGCTTTTCTGGTGACCAGCGCGTTCATACGAACCCCTATCAAACAAGGAGTTCCAAATGAGTGACACCACCACCTCAGTGGCTGCCCAAGTGGCCGCACTGTCCAGCCTGCCAACACCAGACTTGTGGGCACTGTGGGATCGGTTTTTCAAACGCCGCCCGGACAACCCGAACCGCAATTACCTCGAGTCGCGAGTAGCCTACAAGCTTCAGGAACAGGCGTTTGGCGGTCTACCCGCAGAGACACAACGCCGACTGATCAACATCGGCATACGCCACTCCAAGATCAAGAGCAGGCAGATTGCCCGCGACATTGAACTGGCACCCGGCACCGTTCTGCTGCGCGAATGGGGCGACCGTGACCACAAGGTGACCGTGACCGCAGAGGGCACCTTTGAATATGAGGGCAAGTTCTTCAAGAGCCTGTCTGCGGTGGCCAGACACATTTCGGGCACGCCATGGTCAGGACCACTGTTTTTTGGCTTGAAGACAAACCGCAAGGAGGCTGCATGAGCGTCACCTCCCAAATTGCATCGCCCAAACCGCGTAAACGGTGCGCCGTGTACTGCCGCGTCTCAAGTGACGAGCGGCTGGAGCAGGAATTCAACTCCATCGATGCGCAGAAAGAGGCAGGCCAATCCTATGTTGCCAGCCAACGCTCGGAGGGCTGGATTCCGGTGGTGGACGACTACGACGACCCCGGGTTTTCTGGCGGTAACACCGAGCGACCTGGACTCAAGCGCCTGATGGCAGACATTGAGCGCGGTCTGGTCGACATTGTGGTGGTCTACAAAATTGACCGGCTTACCCGCAGCCTGGCCGACTTCTCAAAAATGGTCGAGGTGTTCGAGCGCCAGGGGGTGTCATTCGTATCCGTCACCCAGCAGTTCAACACCACCACGTCCATGGGCCGCTTGATGCTCAACGTGCTGCTGTCGTTTGCCCAGTTTGAGCGGGAAGTCACCGGCGAGCGGATCCGCGACAAGATTGCCGCCAGCAAACGCAAGGGACTGTGGATGGGTGGTGTGCCGCCCTTGGGCTACGACGTGGCCAGCCGGTTGCTGGTGGTCAACGAAACTGAAGCCGATCTGGTGCGGCGCATTTTTGGTGAAATGCTCACCATCGGATCGCCGACGCGCATCGCGCAGGGCTTGGCCAGCGAGGGCATCACCACCAAAGCCTGGACGACCCAAGATGGTCAGGTACGCAGTGGCACCCAGATGGACCGGAAATATCTGTACAAGCTGCTGCGCAACCGCATCTATTTGGGCGAGTTGTCACACAAGGGCAGTTGGTTCCCGGGCGCGCACGCACCAATCATCGACCACGGTCTGTGGGGGCAGGTGCATGAAGTGTTGGCGCGCGACTCGCATGTGCGGTCGGTGGACACACAAACCCGCGAGAGCACGGATGCACTGTTGCGCGGCCTGTTGTTTGGCCCCAGTGGCGACCCGATGTACCCGACCTACGCCAGCAAGAACAAACGCAAGTACCGCTATTACGTCTCCAAGGCTGAAATGCGATTTGGTGCAGCGGGTAAAACGCACGAGCGCATTCCGGCCGCCGAGGTGGAAGCGGCAACGGTCAACCAGGTCAAGACCGTGCTCTCCAGCCCCGAAGCCATCACCGCCGTTTGCAAATCACTTGAACTACAAGGTGTCCAGATCAACGAAGACGAAATCGTGATGGGACTTCACCAGCTCGGGGAGGCTTGGGAGCAGCTTTACCCGGCCGAGCGGATCAGGATCGTCAAATTAATGATTGAGCGTGTTGATCTGGTTGCAGGTGGGTTGAAGGTGAAGTGGCACGCCCTGGGCTGGAAGGAACTCATCAAAGAGTTCGCAGCGAAGGGCATTGGTGCGGAACTGGTGGAAATGGAGGCCGTATGAACGCTGACCTCGAATCCTTTGTGCCTCTCACCTATTCTCGACGTGGCGTTCAGCGGCTGGCCACCACCAGCGCGGTCGCGCATGACACGACGTTTTTGGTGGGGCTGAGTCGTGCGTTTTACTGGAAGAGCCTGCTTGACACCGGAGCCATGAAAAGTGGTTCTGAGATAGCCAAGAATGAAGGTCTTCACCACTCGGTGGTCAACGAACTGATGCGTCTGACACTTCTGGCACCCGAGATCATCATGCAGTTGATGTCCGGCACACAACCACGGCGGCTGAACTTGATGTGGTTTCAGCGCAACCGGCTTCCGGTGGACTGGCAGGCCCAGCGCGCCATCATCGACGGCTTCAAATAGGAATCATCATGGCAAGAAATGACAAGGGCATGGTGACTGGTGAACCGGTCACGTACCAAATACCAGCGCCAGCAGGCGGTGTGCAAATGGAGACGTTCATTCCTTGGACGTTGATCAAGCGAGGTGTCCGGCGGCAAGTGATCACGCCAATTGATGCGCCGGAGCAGTTTCACCGGGAAGTTGTCGTGGAGCGAAGCGCGCGCAAAGAGGCCAAAGACAGCCCGCTGATCCGCGCATTGGGGCTGGCCCACTACTGGCAGCGTTTGCTTGATGAAGGGAAATATCGGTCGCTGACTGAAATTGCTGCTGCCGAGGGCATGGATCGGGGGCAAGCGAATCGAATTGCGCTGCTGACTCGACTGGCACCCGAAATCATCCATACATATTTATCCGGGGGTCAAGCCAACTTTGCTTTGGAGCGTCTGAACCCATACGGCATCAATCTCCATTGGGGTGAACAAATCGATCAACTGCAGAATTCAAACTTGCCTAGTGCAACCCAACGTATTTGATACCTGCAGAAGTCATAACGCTAAAGCTACTACAATGTTGCCATGCGTTTATGGCTGATCGTCTTTTTGGCAATTTTGATGCCGTTGCAGCTCTCTTGGGCTGCAACGGGTCGCTATTGCCAGCACGAAAGCGACGTTTCGAGCAAACACGTTGGTCATCACACACACCAGCATCAAGTCACTGAACGCACAGAGTCGGGCGGCGATTTAGCAAAAACAATCTCGGTCGATATGGATTGCAGCACGTGCCATGCTTGCTGCTCGGTGGCTGTCCATGAACCCGATGTCGTCAAAAAAGTTGCTCTGACTTTGATGCTCGCTCCACTGCCCAGCGTGCAGTCAAGTCCTGGCCCCGAAGATCGTCCAGAACGGCCACAGTGGGATGCCCTGGTTTGACCAGGGCATCGATCTACGCTTAAGCTTTAAACGCTTCGAGAAATCGATCCCTGTCAATCGCGTCAGCACTTGAGGCTGATTTGATCAACAGTTTTTGGGATTTCTCTTCATGTTTCTTACCCATTGGCGACAACGCCAGCGCACGCTTTGGGTCATTCTGGTCGTGACACTAATTGGCCTTGATCAACTGACCAAAACTTATTTTGCAAACACGATTGCACTGGGTGAAGCCAATTTTGTGACCGATTGGTTCAATCTCGTTCACGCGCTTAACAAAGGTGCCGCCTTTTCTTTTCTTGCCAACGCTGATGGTTGGCAACGACCATTGTTAATTGGCGTAAGTATTCTCGTGATCGTGCCAGTAACGCTGGTCTGCATGTTCAAAAAAACGGAATCTATAGAGCGGTGGGCCGGTGGCTTGGTAGTGGCGGGCGGCACAAGCAATCTGATTGATCGCATTCAAACTGGTGCGGTGGTGGACTTCCTTGACCTGCATTGGCGTGGATGGCACTGGCCAGCCTTCAACTTAGCTGACAGTTACATTGTTTGTGCGGTATTCGTATGGGTCTTGCTATTTAGAAACACCACACCAGCGCACGTAACGCCAACAAAAACCAAGGCTCAAGCATGAAGCGCAGTTGGAACTTACTTATCCTCGCTTGGCTAATTGCAACCGCTGCGACGGCCAGCGCCCTTTTCATCGGCGAGGTCATGGGAATGACACCCTGTGTGCTGTGCTGGTACCAACGAATTTTTATGTTCCCCCTGGTCATCGTGCTGGGCATTGCCTGTTACAGCGACGACCGACGCGGAGCAATTTACGGGCTACCAATGGCTTTGGGTGGCGTCGTCGTGGCTGGATACCACTCCTTATTGATTGCCGGTCTTGTCTCAAAAACCTGGATTCCCTGCGGCTCAGGCGTTTCCTGCACTGAACAGAAACTGGAGATTCTCAATGGCCTGCAAATTCCCTGGCTCTCGTTGACCGCCTTTTTCATCGTCACTTCATTGCTTTTCGTATATCTCAAGAGGACTTCAAAATGAATTCAAAAAAATTGACTGTCGCAGTTCTGCTGGGCGTTGTGGTTGCGGCATTTTTATTGGGAATGAACTTCTATCAAAAGCGTGTCCAAAATTCGCAAATGGAAAAGGTCAGTAAGGCAGAAAACCGAATGGTTCGCTTTAACTCCACCACTTTAGGGCCAATAGGTGCGCCAGTGACCATCGTCGAGTTCTTTGATCCGGCGTGTGAAACCTGTCGCGATTTCTATCCAATCGTCAAAGATTTGATGAAGAAGTACCCCAATGATGTTCGCCTAGTGCTCAGATACGCGCCTTTCCATGCTGGCTCAGACAAGGTAGTCAAGTTGTTGGAAGCATCGAAAAGACAGGGCAAATACTGGCAAACGCTTGAGGCAATTCTGGCTGCCCAACCGTCCTGGGCTAGTCATGGTTCGCCCAACCTTGATGTAGCTTATCAAGTGGCTGCACAGACAGGTCTGGATGTGAAGAAGGCGTTGGCCGATGCACAAACACCAGAAATCGAGGCAGTATTAAAACAAGACGTTGAGGATTTGACGGCTCTGGAAGTCACGAAAACACCGACTTTTTTCGTCAATGGCAGAGGATTACCCAGTTTTGGTCCTGATCAGCTTGCCTCGTTGGTTGCAGACGAGGTAGCTAAAAACAAGAAATAGTTCTCTATCTTAGATACGCACGTTTCATGCTTTGCGTCATTGCCACCGACACCGATACTGAAGCAATTTAATGGAAGCAGACCTAAATCATTTCCGATTGTGGATTTCCTGCGAACTAAAAGCCGAGTACGAGAGATCGCATTCGGCTGATTTCAACACCAGGAAAAGTGCCAATTTGAGAATCGACCAATTGCGACTGACACTGCAAATGCTGGATGAGTTTTTGAGGCATCAGCCAGCACTCTAGGAGTTTGGGCGCAAGCAGTGTCCATCAAGGAAAAGTTGCGCCAAAAAATATGTCATTCAAAAAAATAAATGGTAGCTTAGGTGTGTTGGCTTTAATAGTCCTATGGGGATTCCATGTTGATTATTCAATCGGTGCCACTCTGGAGTTAAAGCCAAAATCCAAAATCAAGTCGAAAGAAGGCTCTCGTGCTAGAGGTCTTGGTGATGGTGTAGCCGAGGCACGACTGATTGAAATTTATCGAATGATTGGCAGTTCAAATATTCGAGATGCCTTACCAAAGGCTGAGAACTTAGTCGCTGATTATCCGAACTTTCAACTGGCGCAACTCGTGTACGGTGACTTGCTCGCAGCACGTTCACGGCCAATTCAGAGTATTGGGGATGTGCCGCCTGAAATTGCAAAAAATGGGTTGCAAAATTTACTTGATCTGCGCGCTGAGTCGCAGCTGCGTCTCTCAGCGATCAAACAGGTACCACCATCAGAAGCCATACCGTCCCAGTTCGTCTCCCTCTCCCGTCGCAATAAACACGCCATCGCAGTCGACACAGAAAAAGCCCGTCTCTATCTTTTTGAGAACACTGTGACAGGCACACGTCTTCTTGCCAACTACTATATTTCGGTGGGAAAAGCTGGCGTTGGAAAGACCGTTGAGGGTGACCAGCGAACGCCTCTGGGGGTCTATTTCATCACCAGTAACCTAGACCCGAAGAGCCTGAAGGACTTGTACGGATCAGGTGCGTTACCCGTCAATTACCCCAACGTGCTTGATCTGCGACGTGGGAAGACTGGCAGTGGAATCTGGTTACACGGCACACCTTCGAGTCAATTTACCAGAGCACCGCAAGCCACAGACGGATGCGTTGCCGTCGCCAATCCTGATTTGGTGCGAATCATCAGGACAGTGGAAATTCGGACTACCCCCGTGCTCATTGGGAAAAATTTGAACTGGGTTCGGCCCGACAAATTGGCAGGTCAAAAGAAGCAATTTTCAGAAATCTTGCAGACCTGGACCAACGCCAAGAGAAAAGGACGCGAAAACGAACTTTTGCAGTTCTATGCCAATGACTTTAGCGCAGAAGGCAAGGACTTGAAGTCATTCGGCTTGAGTCTGCGTGCTGAACTAAATAAGACGGGCAACAAACCAGTGAGTCTCAAAGACATCTCCCTGATTCGATGGACAGACGAAGCAGAAACCATGGTTGCGACCTTTGGTGAAGTCCTGGACGGCGAAAAGGTAGGGCGCACCGTCCGTCAATATTGGCAGCACCGCCCTGGCGGCTGGAAGATCATCTATGAAGGATTGGTTTGATGACAACGTAGTCTTGGAACACCAGGCAAATTTAACTCCACTTAGAAAGTATGTATATGAAAAATCACCAAATCACCGTTGCACTTTTGGCCGCGTGTTTAACCATGGCAACATCAGTCAGTCACGCTGAAGTTGTCGTCACCGGGGCGTGGGTTCGGGCTACAGTACCCAATCAAAAGGCGACAGGAGCCTTCATGCAACTGGTATCAAAGAAGGACACGACGCTGGTCTCTGCGCGTTCCGACATTGCTGGTGTTGTGGAAGTCCATGAGATGAAAATGGAAAACGATGTCATGCGAATGCGCGCAGTGGGCGGACTAAAGCTACCCGCAAATCAACCAGTTGAACTCAAGTCGGGTGGATACCACTTGATGATGATGGACCTCAAAAAACAACTGAAGGTTGGCAGTGAAGCGCAAATCACATTGGTTTTCAAAGATGCTAAAGGTGAAAGTGAAACCACTTATGTTCACGCGCCTGTCGCATTGACACAACCGAAGTGAGGGTCAACTGAGGGATTTTCGAGTCTTCACACCTGGATGTGCACCATGCACATGACCAGCCATGTCGGTGGAAGTTGTTTGTTTTTGCGACATGACGTTGAGTCCATTGAGAATTCCACAGTGTTCAGCATCCTGCGCGCTACGACACGTCTCACGAAGCGCTTTGAGCTGCATTTCCAACTGCCGCAGCTCTTTGACCCGAAGCGCAACGTGCCCTATGTGTTCATCCAAAAGCGCGTTGACTTCGCCGCAATTTTCGGTGGGGGCATCCCTGAAACGAAGCAAAACACGGATTTCATCAAGGGTCATGTCCAGACTGCGGCAGTGGCGAATGAACGACAAGCGCTGTCCGTGCGATTCGTCGTAGACGCGGTAGTTTCCTTCCGACCGCTTGGTGTGTGGCAACAAGCCCTCGCGCTCGTAGTGGCGAATGGTCTCCACTTGTACACCCGTCAGATTGGCTAATTCACCGATTTTCATAGTTCGAATCATATCCGCTTGACTCTTTAGTGGCTACAGGGTTTCTAATTCAATCTAAATCAGGAACTGTCCATGAACAACACATCTTTAAAGCCAGCAACAACGGGTCCGACATGCGGGTGTTCCAGTGCCTGTGAATCTTCAAAATCGGATTCGCCTCAAGCATTGCCGCAAAGTGTAAAAGCGGGCGTTCCTGTTTTCCGGATTCCAACCATGGATTGCGCCTCCGAGGAGGGGGAAATTCGCCATGCAGTGGCCGATATTCCCGGTGTGCGCAGCCTTCAGTTCCAACTTGCGGCCCGGACGCTTTCGATTGATGCCAAGGCTGAATCATTGCCACTCGTTTTGGCAGCGATTCGCAAAGCAGGATTCAAGCCTACGCCACTAAACAGCAATGCGGCTGACACGAGTGAACATGGTCTCGGACACGAAGGGCATAGTCATGACCACGACGATGCCAATTTTCCCAGCGGAATTCAAAAATATGCACTGGCGCTGCTGCTGGCAGTAGGTGCCGAGTCCATTGCATTCTTTGCCCCCGATACACGCATTTTCCAAGGACTGGGAATGGCGCTTTCTGTGGCGGCGATTGTGCTGGCCGGATTCTCCACCTATGTCAAAGGTTTGGCTGCCCTACGCAATTTTCGGCTCAATATCAACGCCTTGATGACCGTCGCGGTCACCGGTGCATTTTTGATTGGCCAGTGGCCGGAGGCTGCCATGGTCATGGCACTGTATGCCATCGCTGAAATGATTGAAGCGCGTGCAGTAGACAGGGCCAGAGGTGCCATCAAGAGCCTGCTGGATCTGACCCCTGAAACCGCTGAGATTCGTCAGCTTGACGGATCTTGGCAGACTTTCCCTGTCAATAATGTCGTACTGGATGCCGTTGTACGCGTCAAACCGGGTGCGCGCATTCCTGTGGACGGAGTTATTGCCATTGGCAGTACTGCCGTAGACCAAGCGTCGGTGACCGGTGAGAGCATTCCGGTAGACAAGGTTCCAGGTGATGCCGTATTTGCCGGGACGATCAACGCCACAGCCACCATTGAAGTGCGCGTAACCGCCTTGCCAAGTAACTCAGTGCTTTCTCGCATCATCCATGCAGTTGAACAAGCGCAGGGTTCCCGTGCACCCACTCAGCAGTTTGTTGACAAATTTGCCTCCATCTACACACCCGCTGTGTTCGTCCTGGCTCTGGGGGTCGCATTGCTCACGCCATGGCTCATGGATTGGACTTGGGTTCAAGCCATCTACAAAGCGTTGGTTCTGCTGGTGATTGCGTGTCCTTGCGCTTTGGTGATTTCTACGCCAGTCACAGTGGTCAGTGGCCTGGCTGCGGCGGCAAGGCGTGGCATTCTAATTAAGGGTGGTGTTCACCTCGAAGGTGCCCGAAAAATCAAGGCACTTGCTCTGGACAAGACCGGCACAATCACCGCGGGTAAACCAGTTCTGGTGGATACCGAATTTGTCAAATCACCAATACCCGAGTGGCAGGTTTTGCGCTGGGCAGGCGACCTTTCGGCTCATTCTGATCACCCGGTATCAAAAGCCATTGCGCAAAGCCTTGACCCAGGAAATAGCGTGCTTGAGGACTTCAAGGTAGTCGCTGGAAGAGGCGTAGAAGCCCGCGTTGATGGACAGCCGCTGATACTCGGCAATCACCGCTTGATTGAAGAGCGGAAATTATGTAACAGCAGTATCGAAGCGCGATTGGCGGAGCATGAAGCGCTGGGTCGCACCGTCACCATGCTGGCATCGCAAACCCAGGTGTTGGCCATCTTTGCAGTAGCCGACACCATTAAAGAAACTTCGCGAGAGGCACTGGCCCAATTGCACGCCCTGGGTGTCACCACCGTCATGTTGACGGGTGACAACGAAGCCACCGCAAAGGCTATTGCCAAGCAGGCTGGCATTGATGATGCACGTGGGAATTTGCTCCCAGAAGACAAGCTGACTGCAATCGAAGAATTTCAAAAACGCTACGGTATGACTGCAATGACCGGCGACGGCATCAACGATGCGCCTGCATTGGCACGTTCCGATATTGGTTTTTCCATGGGTGTTGCGGGCACGGATACCGCCATGGAAGCCGCTGATGTGGTCATCATGAACGATGACTTGCGGCGTATCCCAGAGACCATATTGTTGTCACGCAAAACTCAAGCGATCCTCTGGCAAAACATTACTTTGGCGCTGGGTATCAAGGCTGTTTTTCTGGTGCTGGCATTGTTCAATGGTGCATCCATGTGGATGGCGGTGTTTGCAGATATGGGGGCAAGTCTGTTGGTTGTCTTCAATGGGCTGCGTTTGTTGCGTGTGAATCCGGGTGAGAAAACAATATGAGATTACCAACTTTTCAGTCAGAAGATACTCGCGAAATTCTGACGGAACTGACGAAGTCAACTGCCTTGTTGAACTTCAATAGTCCCAAAATACAAGAGTTGATTTTGGAACGTGGATGGCAGGCTTTGTCAGAGTTTGAGCGCATAGGCGCGATCTACGACTTTGTGCGCAATGAAATCAAATTTGGATACAACGAATCCGACAACATACCTGCTTCTCAGGTGTTGGCGGATGGAATTGGTCAGTGCAATACCAAGGGAATCTTGCTAATGGCGCTGCTTCGGGCAAATCAAATTGCGTGTCGATTCCATGGTTTTACGATTTATAAGTCGCTGCAAAAGGGTGCGATCACTGGATGGGCCTATGTTTTGGCGCCTCGTTCCATTATTCACAGCTGGGTCGAAATTTGGCACAAAGACCGTTGGATCAACCTGGAGGGTTTTATTCTTGATGAAGATTACCTGAGCGCTTTACAGCGTAGGAATCCATCAGCTCAGAGGTTCGTAGGATTTGGAGCGGCAGTGACCAACCTATCGGATCCACGCGTTCAATGGAATGGGAGCGACACCTATATCCAGAAGGAGGGGATCAATGCCGATTTTGGCATATTCAACTCGCCGGATGATTTCTATCGAAAGCACGGCACCAACCTGTCCGGCCTAAAGAAGTGGATGTTTGAAACCGTCGTGCGTGCCCAGATGAACCGCAATGTTGAGCGGATTCGTAAATCGGAACTGGAGCATTGAATAGTGAAGAAATCGGCGAATCCTCTGGGCATACTCATTGTCCTGCTGATTCTTTAAATGCGGGTTGGACACATTATGGCCAACCAACGTTTTGACACCCTGGATGCCCTGCGTGCCTTGGCAATGGTCTGGATGACGGTCTATCATTTTGTCTTCGACCTGAACTATTTCAAGCTGGTCACACAAGACTTTTACCGTGATCCATTCTGGACCTGGCAGCGCACTCTGATTGTGAGTTTGTTTTTACTGAGTGCCGGGACAGGCCAGGCCATTGCTATGGCGCAGGGGCAAAGCTGGCAGCGATTTTGGCGGCGCTGGACGCAAGTGGCTGCAAGCGCGCTGCTGGTTACTGCGGGTTCCTGGCTGATATTTCCCAACAGCTTCATCTATTTTGGCGTGTTGCACGGCATGGCAGTGATGCTGATCGTGGTGCGCCTCACTGCAAACTGGGGGCGCTGGTTGTGGCTGCTGGGCACGCTGGCCATTGCTTCCAAGTTCATCGCTGAGAGCTTGTTGCAGACTGGGCCATTTGCGCAGTGGGCCGATGTTTTGAACAGCATGCGCTGGAACTGGCTGGGCTGGATCAGCCTAAAACCAGTGACCGAAGACTATGTGCCGCTGTTCCCCTGGCTGGGTGTGATGTGGTGGGGGGCAGCAGCCGGTACCTTGGTGTTTAGACAAAGGCCCGAGTGGCTGGCGCAACCAGTGCCGCCGATCCTGCATGCCCTTGCAGGTTTGGGTCGTTGGAGCCTGAGCTATTACTTGCTGCACCAGCCCGTGTTGATTGCGTTGGTAGGCGGCGTCAGCTGGTTACTTCTCTGATTACGCCAATGTGGTTCTTGTACAGGTCGATTTTCTGATCAAAAGAGCAAGAAAAAAAGTTAACTGAAATGGAGCCACTATTGAAATTTTACGCAAATCGAATCATCTTATGCATCAATGATGTGTGCTGCCGATGCATCCTTACCAAAGAGAGTTGAATAATGAAGAAAGCGTTGATTCCCTTGGGCATATTCATTGTCCTGCTGATTTTTTTAGGTGTTGGTTTGACACGTGATCCACGCGTCATCCCATCTCCGTTGATTGGTAAGCCTGCACCACTTTTTACTGCACCTCTTCTGCAGGCGCCAGACCAAACATTCACGCCTAAAGACATGCTTGGAAAAGTCTGGTTGCTCAACACCTGGGCTTCATGGTGTGTGGCTTGTCAACAGGAACACCCCATATTAGTCAAGTTCGCTAAGACCAAAACTATCCCCATCATTGGGTTGGATTACAAAGACAAAGAGGCCGACGGTCTTAAATGGCTGGCCCGTTACGGGAACCCCTATGACGTGACAATCTCCGACAAAGACGGACGCATAGGCATTGACTTTGGGGTGTACGGTGTACCTGAGAGCTTTTTAATCGACAAAGAAGGGATCATCCGCTACAAGCAAATTGGACCAATTACTGATGAAGCACTGCGCGACGAAATAATCCCTTTAATACGAGAACTGCAAAAATGAAATGTCCCCAATGTACCGAAGCCACGCTGGTCATGACTGAGCGCCAGGGTATCGAGATTGACTACTGTCCATCATGTCGCGGGGTGTGGCTGGACCGTGGTGAACTTGACAAGCTGATTGAGCGCAGCGCCCAGGCCATGCCAGCCCAGCCTCCCACACCACCGCAGCGGGCTCAGCCACATTACGAGCAACCTATGCGTCGCCCCGATTTTGTGGACTCGGATTACAAACACCACAGCAGTCACGGTAGCCACGACGGTTATCGCAAGCGCAAGTCATGGCTGGGTGAATTGTTTGATTGAACTGCCATGAAACGATTCATCCCCCCACTTTTATCTGCCTTGCAAGACAACCCGCATCACCGTCGCTTGGCGGTTGCGCTAGGTGCCTTGTTATTGGCATCGGGGGTCACGGCCTACAGCATTGCACCGCTGTCACCCGATGTCGCCAACCTACACGTGCGGCAACTGATTGAGAACATTGCACCCATCGATACGTCAGCTCAAAGGGACAGTGAACTGGTCGCACCGATGGTGCTCTACCGCAGCGAAATCACCCGTCCTTCAGATTCTTTGAACACCCTGTTTCGGCGATTGGGTGTCAGCGATATCGCTGCAGCAAGCTTTCTAAGTCGCGATACGGCATCGCGTACCTTGCTGGCGGGCACTCCTGGCAAATTTGTTTCGATTGAGGCAGACGATAAGCAACAACTGCAGCGCCTGACAGCGCGCTGGCCCAGTGAGGATGGCGCCCAGTTTTCCCGTCTGGTGGTCGAACGAGGCTCCAAGGGATACACCTCACGGGTGGAAATGGGCCAATTGGAACGATCGGTGCAGCTTACCAGCGCAACGGTTCGCACTTCGTTGAACGCTGCAGCCAAGGAAGCCAAGCTACCCAAACCCATTGCCGCGCAACTGGCCGGTGTTTTTGCAAGAGTGCCCGACTTCAGAGTAGATCTGAGTGCAGGTGATAGTTTTGGCGTGGTTTACGAAACGCTTGAGGTCGACGGCGAGGTCTTGCGCACTGGCAAGCTGCTGGGTGCTGAGTTCGTCAAGAACGGCAAGCAACATCAGGTGATGTGGTTTCAGGAACCCGGTCAGAAGGGTGGCTTTTACACCCTGAATGGTCAAAGCATTGACCGTGAGGCCATGTCGCTGCCACTGGATGCACCCAAGGTAAGTAGCGGCTACGGTATGCGCATTCACCCGGTCTATGGGCAGGCCAAGGCCCATGAGGGCACTGACTTTGCATCACCCTCGGGTACTCCGATACGCAGTGCGGCCCAAGGTGTCGTGACATTTGCGGGTTGGAAACAGGGTTATGGCAAATTTGTACTGGTGAAACACCGCGACCAGAAAGCCACGGCCTACGCACACTTGAGCCGAATTCAAGTCCGTAAGGGCCAGCGCGTGGCCATGGGTGACTTGCTGGGAGCCGTCGGACAGACAGGAACAGCCACCGGACCCAACCTTCACTTTGAATATCTGGTGAAAGGCCGCCCACAAGATCCCCAAGAAATCTCACGCCAATCCGCTGAAAAGTCGATTACGTTAACGACCCGACGCGATTTTGAACGTGTGGCGCAAACCATGCGTCGTCAGCTTGATGCCGCATCTCTCGTGGCACAAGTCAGTGCCGATTAACTTGCAGAGCATCTGCTGTTCACCCCAACAACGTAATCCTGACCATCATGACAGACACGCCTGCAACCTCTCCTGAAAATACACCACCACCTTGCACTGCTACAGGCTGGCGAATCGCCACTATTGTGTGTTTGATAGCACTCGCTATTGCTGCCACGACAGCAATGAGCATGTTTCAACAGTTCAAGGCGCAAATGGAACACTTGCAAGCCAAAATGAAGAATCTGCCGCAGATCAAATATGTTTCTGTGCTGGTAGATGACAAAAATGCACCTGCGCAATTAATCACGTTCGACCCACTGGACAAATTCGTTCAAATTCAACGCGTGAACGACATCAAAGAAGGGCCTAACGACAGCATGCAACTCTGGGCTATTCCGACCGCTGGTAAGCCACGCTCGTTGGGCGTTGTGGCACCTCAAATCAAAACCGCACAGCTTCCGGCTACCAGCAAAATGCTGGCAGACATTACGCAATTGGCGATCAGCGTCGAAAACAAAGGTGGCGTGGAAACGAGTAAAGAGCCTCGTTTGCCCTACTTATTCAAAGGTGCATTGATTCAGAAAGCGATGTAATTTTTTGGTTTTTTACTTGCGACAAAAAAAAAGCCAAAAACAGAAACCACTCAAACTGCGACTTTGAATTGCTGGTAGCAGTTTGGACCAGCTGCTTTTGACGTTGGTCAAGCATCAGCACAAGCCTGCCCCCGCAGAGCAAGCCAATACCGTGTTGTCGAGGCGGCCAAACACACGTATTTCAGGCATTCTCTATTCTCAGTCGTTACCGCCCACCAATTTCAACTTGCAAACCACTCCCGCGTAAGTCGTTGATTTTATTGAAGGTGGCCTCGTGAAAAGTCACGAGGGTCACTGAGAACAGAGAGAGAAAACGGGGTGATTTTGGTCAAAAACGGCAAAAAACACCTCATTTTTATAGCAGAAAAGTCACAAGGCGAACGCCGTAAGTGCCCGTCACCATTGAGGATTTTCCAAAAGAAAAGCCCAACTGAAAACAGTTGGGCCTTCTATGTATGGTGGAGCTGGCGGGATTTGAACCCGCGTCCGCAAGCCTTCTTCGAGCAGATCTACATGTTTAGTGGTCTGATTTAAGTCTCGCCCTTGTAATCGCGCAGCCACACGCTTTTACAGTCGCCAGCACCCTATTGTCTTGCTCCAAACCAAGGTACCCGGTTCAGCGCCAGCCGATGTGTATGACCTTACAGCCTGGAATCCTTAACTTGCGCTAGAGACCCCTTGCCCAGCCCATCGGCCTGCTGTTGTAAGGCTCACTGGTGTTTAAGCAGCGAGTGCGAAACGTTCGTCGTTTGCAGTTAGTTTTTTTGAATCAGTTTTACGAGCGCATTCAGCTCGACATGCACCACAGCGATTCCGTACCCACGTCGAAACCAGTGCAGCCCCAAGTTTGCTATTTTAGGGCTTCTGCAGAAATTGCAAGAGCTCAGGTGGAAAATTGATAACTGCGTGCGCGCCCCACTGGTGCGGATCGGCTTTTTGGCCAAGATAGCCGTAGGTGGCAGCGACCGTTCCCATGCCCGCCGCCAGTCCCGCCACGATATCGCGTTCATCATCGCCAACATACAGGCAATGCGCCGGATCAATGGCAAGCCGCCTTGCGGCCTCAAACAGTGGTTCGGGATGCGGCTTGGCATGGGGGGTCGTGTCGCCACTGATCACCACCCCGACCGATTCAAACAGTGGCATGCTGCGTGTCAGAGGATCAGTAAATCGCTTCGACTTATTGGTGACAACGCCCCATGGCAGACCGCGCGCCAGCAGAGAACTGATCAATTGATGCACGCCGTCAAAAGCATAGGTTTGCTCTGTCATGCATTGTTCATAATTTGTGAAGAATTCTTCACGCAAAACGTCAAAATTGGCATGCTCGGGGGCTACTCCTAATGCCACCTCAATCATTCCTCTTGCCCCGGCACCAGCCATTGGGCGATAGCGCGCCATGGGCAAAGACGGCATGCCACGAACGACCCGCATTTTGTCGGCAGCCGCACCCAAATCCGGGGCACTGTCAATCAAAGTGCCGTCCAGGTCAAAAAGTACCGCCTGTATATCGGCAAACATGCCGCGACGTCCTGTCACAGGATGGGTGCCTGCGACTTTTGAGTGGCAAAAAGGTAATTCACGCTGGTGTCGACGTTCATCCAATAGCGACGTGTCAATGGGTTGTATTGCATCCCCCGCGTGTGGCGCAGGTTAAGCTCCACAGATCGGCAGTAACTTGCCAATTCACTGGGTCGAATCATCTTGGCGTATTCGTGGGTTCCGCGCGGTAGAAGGTTGAGCACGTACTCGGCACCCACAATGGCCAGAACAAAGGACTTGGGGCTGCGGTTCAGGGTGGAAAAAAATACCCAGCCACCAGGTTTGACCAGCGTGGCGCAAGCCCGAACCACCGATGCGGGATCGGGTACATGTTCAAGCATCTCCATGCAAGTCACAACATCAAAGCTGCCAGGCTGCTGCGCCGCCAACGCTTCAACGCTGATTTCCTGGTACTGCAAGTTGGGGGTTTGCGCTTCAAGGGCATGCAGCTGAGCGACTCGGAGCGCTTTGGTGGCCAAGTCAATCCCGGTCACCTGGGCACCCAGTCTTGCCATTGAGTCTGCCAAGATGCCACCGCCGCAGCCTACATCAAGCACTTGCTGCCCCTGGACTGGGCAGAGATGGTTGATCCACTCCAGACGAAGGGGGTTGATTTGATGCAATGGGCGAAACTCGCCATCCATGTCCCACCAGCGGTGGGCAAGGTCAGAAAATTTGGCCAGTTCGGCCGGATCAGCGTTGAGTGTTGAAGTCATGGGGGGTGATTATCCGCAAAATAGGGTGGGTCAGAGGAGTCTATGCGGTGGCATGGATGGTCTGGAACGAGTCAGCAAGTTGCTCGATGTTGACGGTTGCCGCCGAACATTTTGAGGCTGGTGCACTTTTAGGCAAAGGGCGCATTAGGGCAAGTTGCCTGCCGAATATATACCGCCTTGGGAAACAAAAAAGCCTGCTATGTATTAAGTAGCAGGCTTTTCAATGCCCATGCGGGCTAATTGGTGGGATGTGCGGGGGTCGAACCCACGACAAACGGATTAAAAGTCCGCTGCTCTACCAACTGAGCTAACATCCCGTCTTGCTTTGAATCGAAACTTTCAATGCGCTGCAAAGCCTGTGATTATAACGCTATTTTTGACTCATCCAAGGTTGCATTGATACTTGCCATGTACGGCCATGTTATTTTCGAATTCAAAGCCTTCTGTATGCAAACCGCAGAATGCTGCTGGCAATGATCGCGCCACAAGCGATACCAATTGAATCGGCAAACAGGTCACTCCATTCGCCTGAACGACCTGGCACGAATAGTTGGAGGATTTCGATGGCGCCGCCAAGACCGAAGAGGGCCGCCAGCAACAGGGTGCGCCCTGCCAAGGCAGCCGGAAAGCCCAAGTATCCTGCAAACGCAAGTGCGGTGAACGCCAGCGCGTGGTTGAGTTTGTCCCAGCCGGTATCCATCGTTGATGGGGGCGCCGGCGCCAACGCAAGGTAGATCACCGCCACGATCAGCAGCGATAGAATTACTTGCCATGCTCGGGTTGGCGCAATGATCGCCGTCATCGCATAGCCAAGTCGTTGTCGAAGATTGTTTGGGTTTGGATTCGTCATTTGACCCCTGAACTGCTTCATCTTGCAGCAAACACGGACCACAACCTGGCGTCAGTGGTGACAGGGGCACCAAAGGGAAAGGGTTTGCTATTATTTTAATAACAACAAGCCCTTGTGTCGATTGGTGCCGTATTGCTGACACGATATGACTGTTGTAATTCAGCCATTGAGTAACGCTTCGGGATCCTGTCCATCCAGTGCGAGTCGGTCGGTTATTCTATAGCCCATGGCCCGGTATCCGCGTTGTCGCTTCTCCCACATTCGCAGCAGGGCCGGGTGCCCGGTATCCACGAAATCAACAATGCGTACATCGGTCTTGGTGGCGTGCTCACGGTGCAACCGACCGGCGTACTGCTGCAATGTTCCCTTCCAAGAGATGGGCATCGCCAACACCAGGGTATCCAGTGGCGGGTGGTCAAAGCCTTCGCCGACCAGTTTTCCGGTAGCCAACAAAATGCGTGGCGCATCGGGTGGTAGCGACTCCATTTCCGAGATGACCGTGGCACGCAGCTTTTTTGATACTCTTCCATGTAGCACGAACGGTGTTGAAACCTTGTCCGTCAAGCCAGCCAAAATGGCATCCAAATGTTCCGTGCGCTCGGTCAATACCAACACTTTGCGACCTTGATCGAACGCCATCTTGATCTCTTCGCAAATGGCCGTAGTGCGATCATGATCGGTGACAAGGTGGCGAAACACATCCTGAATTCCAGCATCACTGGAAACTTCAATTTGTCTGAAGATGGAATGTGGGATCACTTGCAGATCATGCGGTGCTGTCTCGGCACTGGTCGCCTTGTGTCGGATCGGTCCGCATTGCATGAAGATGATGGGTTGCTGTCCGTCGCGCCGGACGGGTGTTGCCGTCAAGCCCAATACAAATTTGGCCTTGGTAGCTTTCAAAATCGCCTCAAACGAAGTCGCACCAATATGGTGGCATTCGTCGATGATGACGTGGCCGTAGTTTTCAACCAAGGCGTTAACCTCATCCGGCTTTGACAAAGACTGCATCACAGCAATATCAATCTTGCCAGTAGGCATGAACTTGCCACCGCTGATCGTGCCGACCACACCTTTGCCAACGCCAAGAAATGACTGCAAGCGTTCTTGCCATTGCCTGAGCAGATCGGTTCTGTGTACCAGCACCAGCGTGTTGACACCTCGACGGGCAATCATGGCGGCGGCAGTTACGGTCTTGCCAAAGGCGGTCGGCGCACAAAAGACGCCTGCGTCAAACATTAGCATGGCTGTCACCGCCGATTCCTGATCAGACCGCAAATTGCCCGTAAAGGCCACATCAATTTTTTCGCCGGCAAACCGTTTGTCAATCAGGTCGCATCGGATACCGTTATCTTTGAGCAATTCCTGAGCTGCCTCCAGGCAACCCCGTGGCAGGGCGATATGGTCAGGGTAATTTTGTGCGCAACCAATGACGCGTGGAATTTCCATGTTGACCGGCGCATGGCCTGTGCTGCATAAAACTCCGGATTCTGAAACACAGCAAGGCGAATCAGTCGGTTGGCCAATGGCGTCGGTAGCTTTTCTTTCTCGAAATAAATCAGATTGGCCAGCGTGACATTCAACGCCTCGGGCATTGGCCCAACGATTTTTTTACTGATGGCAACCGGACGCTTCCAAGGCTCCTTCAGGTCTTCGTCATCAATGAAGGTGACATCCAATGGATGCACGCCACCGGTTGCACGCAAAATGGTCGGATGAATATCGTGCGCAGCCATGGGCACGATGCCGGTCAAAAATTCCCACTGGTCTGGATAGGGCCGCAACTCACCGTCAACAAAGACGCTGAACCCTTTCTCCCGAGGGTGTTTCTGCAAAGGTAAAGCAATCAGGTTTCCGAAGCCGCCCCTGGGCATGGTGTCTTGGTTTGGGAACAGACGGTCGTAAGAGGTGAGTTTCAATTGCCGAGTACGGGCACAGGTGTGGCTGATGATGGCAGTGCCCAGGGCACGTGCATCACGCGCCGGAACGGAGCAAGAGAAAAATATCCAAATATGCGCACCGTTGCCAGACCTTGAAATTTCCAAGGCAACCGGCACCCCCAGCTCAACGCATGACTGGCGAAAGGCCAGGGCATCCGACTTCCAATCGGCCTCATCGAAATCGACCGCCAAAAATTTGCAGGTATCGTCGGTCAGCAGTGGATAAACACCAATGGTACGCTTGCCAATCAGGTGTTCGTACAGAATTGAATCTGACAACGGAACAAGTTTTCGGTTACTGCAATCAGAACATTTGATGTTCATCTTGTCGCATAGTCCGGCGACCCAAAGGTTGGCGCATGTTGGTGAGTAGCCCGATTTGCCTTTGGATTTGTTTTCCCACCTTTCGGGAAAAACATCGGTGCGACCATTGAACAAACCGCGAAACAACGCGACCTTCTGTGGCTTGGACAAAGAAGATTCGACCGCAATGGCCTTGACGGGTTCGGGTTCCGGCGGCAATTGCCACTGAATGCCGTGTGATTCCAGCAGCGCGATCAAACGGGCGCTTTCAGCCTGCTGGTGGTCCTGGCGGGCCACTGCAATCAATGGCACCAGCTTGGCTTCTTCACAGGCTTTGACTGGGTATTCCGGTCGATCGTGACCGGTCATTCCGGTTTGTCGTGACCGGCGATTCTGGTTTATCGTGACCGGCCATTCCGGCCGATCGTGACCGCCCGTTCTGGTTTATCGTGACCGCTGATTCCGG